>JACXTT010001849.1_pt1 | contig 34537 bp, 29 predicted proteins | sample 9270951 | NCBI WGS metagenome assembly JACXTT01 (sample SAMN15532306, study PRJNA645909) | rock metagenome | isolation source: weathered quartz diorite | place: Puerto Rico | collected 2017-06-21 | reverse complement strand
AACGGTGGAGGGGGAAGGAATGTTGCGGTCCTTGTTGTATTGGCCGACGAAGTAGCTCCATTCTTCGGCGGCGTTTATTGCCACGACGTCCCACACGTCCATTTTCACACCACGCGCATTCAAGCCATCTGCAATGCCCTGCAATTCTTCGCGGTATTCAGACTCGATGTGGGGCCACATGGAATTTTTCGCGGCCTCGCGAAAGAAATTCCAGTCTTTGCCATTGTCGTGCGTGAGTTCAAGCTGAAGAACTTTTTCAAGATCCAGAATTTCTTCGGAAAGCAGATATCCATGCTGATAGCCGATCTGCGCGGGCGTGCCCTGCACATGCACAAAGGTCCAGCCGCTGACAGCGGGCTTTCGAAACGCGCCCTGCAAACGATTGTCCGCAGCGCTTGGAGTTCCGCGGTGAGCGGCCGCAACCGCGGAAACAACCGCAACAATCAAAATCACGGCAAGTGCAATAGCTCTGCGCATTTCTTCCTCCAAATTCTCAAAAGCAAACTATCTCGCGGTGCGCGAATTTACAAGAGATTGGCTACGGTTTTGCTGCGCCTTTGAGGACCGCGTCGAGATTTTCGCGGGCCAGCGCGTGCTGCGGATTCAGTTGCAGGGCGCGGCGCAAATGAATAATGGCTTCCTGCGTATCACCGTTTGCGGCGAGTGCGCCGCCGAGATTCGCTTCCGCATCGGCATCCTGCGGGCGGAGCTTTGCAGCGGCGCGCAGATGTTCGATTGCAGACGGAAATTGACCCGCTGTGGCGAGGGCGAGACCGAGGTTGTACTGCGAATCAAAATAATCGGGGCGGGCTTTTGCGGCGACGGAAAGATGCGCGATGGCTTGCGGCAAATCATTTGCGGCGAAAAACGCGCTGCCGACTGCGTTTTCCACGATAGGGTCGCCGGGACGCAACACTAGAGCACGCTGATAGTGTTCAATCGATTGCGACAGTTCGCCGCGCGCTTGCAGCATGGCGGCGAGATTGTAGTGGGCTTCAAAATTTTCCGGGTTGTTTTCGACGTGATGGCGCGCGAGAGCTTCTTGCAAGACGCGGCGCGGATCGTGCGACTCGGCCGCAGAAGACTGCGGCAAAACTTGCAGCCAAAGATGGGCCATTTCGTCGGTGGCGCGATTGCCGGCGACAACGCGTTGCGGCGGAGTATTTGGATTCGCAGGATTTTTTTCTGAATTGTCGTAGGTGTAGCGCATGGAGACAATCGTTCCCGCGGGGAGGTGGACGGGCGAGATGTATGTGAAAACTGCCTGCCAATTCAAATCCCAGCGGGAAATGTGCAGAAGTATTTTTGTTTCTCCGCTGGGAAATTTTGCCTGGGCAAGCATCTCGCGAGCCAAATAGTGCGCGTGAGGATAGATCGCAAGTAGCGAAACCGGTTCGGGCAACGTGAATTCGTCTGTCACAACGAAATTTTGATCTCCAGCCGGAATATTCAGTTTGCGGTCATTTTCTAGCTGGAGAAGCAAAGGAAATTTCGTGGCGGGCACGCTTGTAAAGTAGATTCCGATGGCGGGCTGAATTTTTTCGGCTTTGCCGGAAGGCTGCAAGTGGGTGTTGAGGACGAGGTCGTTGCCGGGATCGAGGCGCAAAGCCATTCCCGGCGGCTCAGGTTCGATAATCGTTCCCGGCTTCCAAAAAAAGAAATGACCATCCGGATCGAAAGACTCGGATTCGATCTGCAATTCCATCCCCGGGAAACCGCTGCCAGGAGATTTTTCCTGGCGTCGCGAGGATTGCGAACGATCCACGATTAGATTTGCGTGATGAACGAGGCGGCGCTCGCCCGGGCGAATCTCAATGGCTTTGATCCAACGCGTTTTTTCGAGCGGGACGCGAAAGATGAAATTCCAGTAGACATCGCTGCCGCTCGCAGGAACCTCGAAGGAAGAATCGGCATGAAGGATCAAATCTGGTTGGCCGAGTTGCCATCCGGAACTGAAACGTGGAGCCGCAGGAAGATCGGAGGAAGCACCTTCGGGCATGCCGTCTTGCACCCATTTTTGAAAGAGCGCGATTTCATCAGGCGAGAGATGAAAGTCGTCAGAGAATTTCCATTCGCCGGGTTCGGGAAGCCACGGCGGCATGATGCGTCTTTGCGTGACGTCCGCTATCTGGCGCGCATGAGATTTCAGGTCACCGTAGGTCAGCAACGAAAACGGGCCCGCTTCACCTGGGTGATGACAAGGAGCACAGGTGCGAAAAACGATGGGAGCGAGATCGCGATTGAAGGTGACGCGGCGATCGTCGGCCGAATTCGATGCGGCGCGCGTGCGTGAAAATTTGGACGCGGAAACCGCAAGCAACAAAAATGCGGCGCTGAAGAGTGCGAATCGTTTTGCCGAGACGGTCATTCTAGATCGGAAATGTAGCAGCCCACGGCGGGCGCCGTTGCAATTGGAGCCGGTTTGCCTGCGATTGTAGCTTCGAGAACGGACTGTAGTTCGTGAGAAGTGGCGGCGGGGCGGGAGCGGCCAGCGTCTTCATACCAATTGTCAATGCGGCCGAGGTAAAGCAGTCGGCCCTGCGTATCGAAGACGGCCGCCTCTGGAGTGATGGTTGCCCTCGCAAGTTTGACGAGCGAATGATCCGGATCGCGGAGTGCGGAAATCGAGGAATGAAATTGCTTCTGATGTGCGGCGATTTCGCTTGCCGCCACTTTCTTGTCCGGATAGACCAGCCAGAATTTTGCTTTCGCCGAAAAGGAATTATGCAAGCGTTGCAGCAGCGGCGCATAACGGTTGGAGATAGGGCAATCCGTGCGCACGAAAATGAGCACGGTTATTTTTCCATTCGATGCTTTCAGTGGATCTAAAGGCTTGCCGGCTAGATCGAACGCCGATTGTGGGGGCATTGCGGATGCAGGCATGAAAAGACAAATCGCAAGGACCAAGAAGATCAGCGCACTGAATGCGCGAAAGAATATGGAAGCATGGAGGAAGAAAAACATAGAAAAGCAGGCCACCAAAGGGCACGTTTATCTTACACGTTCTGGCGCGCGGGAGATGCGAGCTTTGCCTGAGTTCTCTAGCCGACGAGCTGGACGGCAGTCAGCTTATCCACAGCTGGCATGGATTCAGGAACAGTGAAGGTGCGCTCTGCAACGGGTTTACCGGATTGAAGACCGGCAGCGAGCAGGCGAATGGCTTGGCCCGCGTTGGGTGGAACCAGAATCGTTGCGGTGAGCAGACCATCGCGAACCCATGTCTGGCCGGTCTTGGGCAGGCCGTCCACACCGAGATATGGAACGCGCATCCAGCGATCGCGTTCATCAAGATTGGAAAGGGTCGAAAGGATCTTTCGCGCCCCGATGGCCATGACGTCATTCTGCGCGCCGACGAGATCAATCGTCGATTTGCCCGCGGCGGTCAGCTTGAGCCAGGAGTTGACGCACTTCATGGCGCTTTCTTCCGTCCATTGGCCCTTCAGCATGACCAACTGGATGTTGGAAGGAATAGTTGATTGCATGCCGGCCGTGCGATCTTTTGCGGCTGCGTTGTCGGAAGGTCCTTGAATGTAAAGAACGGAACCGCCGCGCGGCAAGAGCGCCGCAAACTGCCGGCCCTGAATGCGCCCAATTTCCTTGTGATCGGAGCTGACGGAAAAAATCGGGGCATGCGCAGAGCCCTTGAGTTCCGCAATGTAAGACGGATCGGAGTTCAGGACCCCCCAGCCGACACCGGCGGCAACGGCCGTGCGCGCGACTTGCGGAAGAGCGGTACCGCCTACAGGTTCAAAAATGACGGCGGTGGGACGAAGCAGCGGGTCGGCCTGGATAGCGCGCAGAATTTGCGTGCTCTGCGTGATGGTATCGCCATCGGCGTAGACAATTTCGAGTTCGGCACCAACGTCCTTGGCAGCGGCACGAGCCGAGGCGGCCTGTTCGATTTGATAGTCGTTATTTTGCGTCGTCAGCGAAAGCAGGAAGCGGAGAGTCTTCATCCTTATGAATTATTCCATTCTATTTAGAATTTGTATGATTGCGTATTCCACGATAGCAAACCATACGAAATATTGAAGAAAATCGTTATGCCAATGTGCGCAAGCGGAAAGGGGATGCAGCGCAGCTTACGTTCAACAAAGACAACAGAGGGAAACTCCAAAAGGGGAAAAAGAGCACCTGAACTTTGGGACAGTGACGCGGGCAACACAGTTGGCCGCGGGCTCTATGGAGCGACGCAGCGCGGGCGGAGAAGCTTAAAGAAAGGCAGGTTCTACTCTGCCCAAAGTGAGGTGCTGTCATGTCAGGGTCATTGAAGCGCGCTCTTGCACTACTTGTCGCAGCGGTGGTCGTGTTGCTGCTGGTGCCGCGAGGTGTACTGAGTCAGACAGCATCTCCAGGCAACATTTCGATGGTGAGGGGAAAGCTCGCCGAAGCCGGCGCTCCGGAGCGGAGCGCGGATCCCGCTGCAAAGGCGGATCTGTCAGCGCCTTCGCTGAAAGAGATTCTGGAGCGCGCGGATAAGGCGATGGGCGGCTCCGCGGCGTGGAAGTCCACGAGCACGATCATGATGAAGGGCGTGCTGCAGACGGAAGATTCTTCTGCCTTCGTGGCGATTGAGATATACAAGAAAGCGCCCGACAAATCGCTGATGAAGATGAGGCTGGCGCAGGATCTGGAAATGCGCGAAGTGTGCGACGGGAAATCGGCCTGGTCGGAAGACCCTCGCGGTGCTTATCACGAATACAAAGGCGAGGAACTGGAGAGCCGGTTGCGGCGGTCGCAATTTTCAGAGCAATCCACGATGATTTTGATGGCGGCGACGGGAAAAGTGTTGGGGGCGGAAAAGGTCGGACTGCAGACTGCGTATGTGGTCGAGTACTCCGCGCAGAAAAATGAAATGACGAAGCTCTACTTCGATGCGGAAACCGGACTTCCGATTCGCAGCATCGAAACGTACACGAAACCGGAAGGAACGTCTACGGTGAAGCTGGATATGGACGATTATCGGTCCGTGGACGGGATGATGATTCCATTTCGTATGAGGCGGACGGAAAAAGGAGCCGTGATTCGAATCAAGCTGACGCAGGTGAAAAATAATCTGCCGATTGACGACGAAATGTTTGTGAAGCCGGCGTCGGCGTCAGCTGCGAAACAGTAGTCCGAACAAAGCGGCAAAATTACAAAAACTAAGCTTGATTTAGGGCGCGAGGAATCGCGCCCTTTTCATTTTGGCGTCGGCGTTTTTGCTTCGGCGACGGAGGCCCTGGGATCAAGGAGCGAGTTGTGCATATTCAAAACGCGCCAGCGATCGCCTTCTTTGCGGCATATGGACATGCCATGGCCCGCGATGTGCTCCTTAGGAGAGTCGATGACGTAATCGTAGGAATACCAAAGGGCGTCGCCGAAGAGACGGACTTCGCGCATGGACATGTCATAGCAGAGATTGGGAGCGTAACGCAGGAAGCGATCTTGAAGATACTTCATGACCTGGACGCGCCCGCGAAACTCCCCTTGCGGGGCATAGAGGATGATTTCGGGATCGAAACAATCTTCGAGCTCGGCAGCGTTACCCAAGTTGAAGGCCGCGGCGCAATGGTGCATGGCGGCTTCCATCTGGTTGTACAAGGCGCGAGCGTCCGCCGGAGGGGAGGCGGGCGAAGCGACGCGACGCTTGAGGTCGATGGTGACGCCCATCTTGTCTAGGAGATCCACGCCGAGAATTCCGTCAATTTGGCCGCCGCAGGCTTTGCCGATTGGACTGAGGTCAATCGCGGGAAGTTTCAAATCGCGAAGAGTGTGCTCGCCGAAGACAAGCTCGGGCAGGGAGACTTCGCGAGCACTCGTGGCGACGGTGCCGCTCCATGAGGATATGCGGATTCCCTTCGAACGGCCGGAGGAGAACGATTTTAGATTCAGTGTTGTCGTAGCAGCGGTGTCGAGGAGAAAACGCATTTCGGCACCGTCAATGCGAACTTTAACAATCGGAAGAACGTCGCAACGCTCGATAGGAATTTCGGAGGGAAATTGCGGCTGCTGCGAGAATGCCGGCGAGCAAAAGACGAACAAGCAAAAGAGAACCAGGGCGGTGTTCGAGGTCCACCGGTGAAGCATGCCCTATTGGATGCAGCAAGCGGCGGGGCGTTATATGGTGTGGCCGGAAGAATCGGCCTACCGCATAATGGCGGACCATGAATCCCGGTCCGGTGTATTTAGCAGTTTTGTTTTCGCTGATTGTTGGAGCGGTGCAGGGCGAGCTGACGCGGCGGAGCAAAGAGTTGGGCAGCGCCTTCTTCCTGTGGCTCACCGTGACAGGAGTACTGGGCTACACGGCGAAGTTGCGCGATTTCAGCCAGCGGCCGCCGCGATTGTTGTTGGTGGTTGGAATGGCATTCGTAGGAATTTATTTCGCGAGCTATTTTCCCGCGGTTTCGAAATTGATGGAGAAGCCGGGACTTGCGTGGCTGATTGGATTGCAAGTGTTTCGAGTAGCCGTGGAAATCTTTCTGGACTTGGGATATCGCGCCGGATTTGTGCCTGTGCAGATGACGGTCGAAGGAAGAAATTTTGATGTGTTGACAGGATTGACGGCTCTGCCGATGGCGTGGCTCGTTGCAAAAAACAAGGCACCCAAATGGCTGATCTACGCGTGGAACGTGATGGGGCTGGCGCTGCTCTTGAATGTAATGACAGTCGCCGTGCTTTTGATGCCGACGCCGCTGCGGCACTTTCACAATGAGCCGGCAAATACATTCGTGGCGTACTTTCCGTACGTGTGGCTGCCAACGTACCTGGTGCAAGTGGCGTGGATGAGCCATCTGCTAATTTTTCGGGCGGTGAAAGCGCGACCTTAGAAACACATGCGGGAACCACAGCAGATTCGCGGAGTCTAACTCCTTCATACAAGACAAGCGCAAGGCACGAAGCCGCGCGAAAGTGGGAGAGTCAAAAAGCCGGGCGGCTTCGTGCGCAAGAATTTTCTATTCGAACGTTCTTCTACGCGGAGCGGACAACTCAAGTTGAGTAACCCGCATCTTGCGTAACAAGGCAGTTATCTCTTCGGAGTGGGGTGTCGCCTATGAAACGGTTTACTGCGGGTGTGTGCGTACTAGCTCTTCTTACCGGGCCAATTTCTGCGCAAGAAAATTCCGAAGGACAAACGGAAGTTACGGACGCGCGGGAAATTAACGCGACGAGCAGAGAATCCACGCGGCTGCCGGTGCGGCGCGTGGTGCTCTACAAAAATGGCGTCGGATATTTTGAGCATTTGGGACGTGTGCGCGGAAGTCAGGACGTACACGTGGATTTTACAAGCGCACAGTTGAATGACGTGCTGAAGTCGCTGACGGTGCTCGATCTTTCCGGCGGGCGAATTACCGGCGTGGACTACAACAGCGAAGCACCGCTGGCACGGCGATTGGCGACGCTGCGGCTGGCACTGGGCGAACGGCCGACGGTCGCAGAATTTCTGGGTGCATTGCGTGGGGCGCGCGTGGAAATTCGCAGCGGAGCTGGCACGGCGATTACGGGAAAGCTGCTGAGCGTGGAGCGCAAAACGCGGATGGGAACAGCAGGCTCAGTGGAAATGGAACAGATTTCCGTGATTAGCGACGCGGGTGAAGTGCGTAACGTGGATTTGAACACGAGCACGAGCGTGCGGATTGTGGATCGCGATTTGAATACGGAGGTGGGGAAATATCTGGGGCTAGTGGCTTCGGCGCGCGAGCAAGATGTAAGGCGGATGACGATTTCCACGACGGGAAACGGCGAGCGGAATCTGTATGTGAGTTACATCAGCGAAGTGCCGATTTGGAAGACGACGTACCGCATTGTCTTGCCGACAAAAGAAGGAAAGAAACCGCTGCTGCAGGGCTGGGCGATTGTTGAGAACACAGTCGGCGAAGATTGGAACGACGTGGAACTATCGCTGGTGGCGGGGGCACCGCATTCGTTTATTCAGCAGCTTTCGGAGCCGTATTACGGACGGAGGCCCGTGGTGGCCCTGCCGGAGAGCGTGCAGCTTTCGCCGCAGACGCATGCGGCGACTTTGCTGGGTGGAAATGGAACGCTCAGCGGAACGGTAATGGACTCGAGCGGAGCAATCATTGCAGGAGCGAACGTCACGCTGATGGACGAAAGCAGAAGAACCGTAGCTCAAACGAGCACGGACGGTAATGGCAGGTACGAATTCAATTCGCTCGCGGCCGCGAACTACACTCTCAACTTTGGCCAGCAAGGATTTAAATCCTACAAAGTGAACAATTTTGCCGTTGGGGCCGGGGAAAATTCGTTCAATCCGCATTTAGAGGTAGGCGCGACGACCAGCACAGTGGAAGTTACGGCAGATGCCGTGTCGTCGCTAGAGACAACTTCCTCCTCGGTGTCGAATGCAAATGCGGGAAAGATGCCAGTGGCGAACCGAGCCCAGCTTAGCACCGGGTTTGCACGCAGAATAACAGCTGGCGTTCCCGGGGGAGTTTCGGGCGGATCGATGGGAGGGATTCTCGGATCTCCTGCCCCGCCACCACCGCCAAACGCGATTGAGGCGGCACGGGAGATGAGCAGCGCGGCGGCGAATGGTCAAGGGCTGGGGGATTTGTTCGAATACAAATTGAAGGACCGCGTTACGCTGAAGAAAAATCAGTCGGCGCTGGTGCCGATCGCGCAGACGGAAATTGAAGCGGAGAAAGTTTCGCTGTGGAGCGGAACAAGCAGGTCCGGGCGGCCGCTGCGGGCGATCTGGATAAAAAATACCAGCACGCTGACGCTGGACGGCGGTAGTTTCAACGTGCTGGAGAGCGAAGTGTTTGCTGGCGAGGGTTTGACTGATGCGATCAAGCCGGGCGAGAAGCGGCTGCTTTCGTACGCGACGGATCTGGGATTGCTGGTGGAGGCGAAGCAGAACGCGTCGCCACAGCATGTGACGAAAGTCAAGATTCTGAAAGGCACGATGACGCAGGTGAGCGAAGAGCAGCAGCGCACGACGTACACAGTGCGCAATCAAGATGCGACGGTGCGAACGCTTGTGATCGAGCATCCGGCGCGGGTGGGATGGAACTTTTTGAAAAATTCCAAGCAACCAGAAGAGCAAGCGCCGGGGACAAGCCGGTTCCGGCTGGAAGTTGCTCCAAACGCGACGGCGATGCTGCCGGTGGAGGAAGTGCATCCGCTATTCACGACGTATCAGATTTCCAATTTGACCGACGACCAGATTCTTTATTTTTCGAAACAAGGAAGCATTACGCCTGAGATGGCGGACTCTTTGAAGAAAATCTCCGCGCAAAAGGCCGTGGTCGCGAAGCTCGAGCAGGAAATGGAAGACCGGCAAAAGGATATTGACCGGATCGTGGACGATCAAGGACGTTTGCGGGAAAACATGAAGGCGCTGCGGGGAAGCGCGGAAGAGAAAGCGCTTCTGCAGCGGTACACGAAGCAACTCGACGACCAGGAAACGCAGCTCGCAAGCCTGCGCAAGAGAATCACCGATACGGAAGCGCAGCGCGACACGGAAAACGAGAAGTTGGAAAAGATGATTGATGATTTGAATTTGGAAGCGACGCTCTAGCAGCGTCTAGCCAACGATTGCGAGCAGGTACCTGCCCAAAGAGACAGGTTTCCGGTGCGGCACAGAGCGCAGATGCTAACCGCACGGGGAATCTACTGGACTTACACTGAGGCCGTGGGGCAGGAGATGGCGATGAAGCGAATTCTTGCAATCACGGCGATTTTGCTACTGGTTTCGGGCACGTCCGTAACAGCGGGTCAATACGGCGCGCCCAAGGCGTGGAAGAGCAAACCGAGCGGCGTGATTTCCGGCGTGGTCTTGGGACCGGACGACAAGCCGGCGCCGCACGCGGCAATTACGTATCAATCCTCGGGCGGAGATTCCCCGCACGCGGTGCACGCGGACTCCCGCGGCCGCTTTACAATCACGAAATTACACACGGACAATTACGATCTACGCGCCTCGGCAAACGGAGTGTTTTCCGAGTGGCAAAAGAATTTTCCTGTGCAGTCCGGCCGGACCAGCGAAATTACGCTGCATTTGATTTACGCGAAGACGATGCCGAAGTCTTCAGGAAAATCCGCAAAGAAAAACTAGCGGTTGAACAGATCCTTTAGCGCGGCGAGGTCGTCGCGGCTGGTGTCCGCAACCGCGCAGAAGCGCAGCCCGCTCTGCTTCCAGGAAATCCACTGATAGCCGTTCCATGCGCCTGCATATTGTTCCGCATCCTGGGTCGCATCGGGCCAAATAAAAACACTGATGAAATGCTTGCGGCGGCCATAGACCAAGGCCGCGACGGTGCGCCCCTGGAAAACGTCGAGCCGGCCGCCGACGAGCCGGAAATCTTGCGCGGCAAAATCAGGAACGGGCGGAGCGAAAGCGATTTTTCCGTTAAACCACGGCTTGACGGTGTGCTGGTCTGTGGAAGTGACGTCCGTCAAGTGACCGGGCTGGAGCGCGCGAATGTGCGCGTCCACAAGTTCCGCAGCGGCTGAATCCGCCGCCGAAGCGGAAGGCTCGCCACCTTCACGGGTTTTTTGCACAAATTTCCAGGAACCGCCGGCGACAAGCAAAAGTATGGCCGCAGCAGCAAGCCAGCGCCAAGCATGGAACCTTCGTGAAGAAGCCGATGGGGAGGATGCATCCAACCGGCGGCGGATTTTGTTTTCGAAACCCGCGGGGAGGGGCTCTCGAAGTTGCGCGCTTCGAATCGAAGAGCGCAAAGACTCCTGCGCCTCCATGGCGCGCGTGCACGAGGCGCATCCTTCCAAGTGGCGCTCAAATTCAGCGGAACGTGGCGCGTCCAGTTCGCCGTCGAGATAGGCATGCAAGAACGAGCGGGAGTCATCACAGGTCATGGACAGCCTCCTTGGTTCTAGGGCGGCTGAGCAACTGCTGGAGTCGCTCGCGAGCGCGGGCGAGCGTGGACATCACCGTGCCAATGGGCATCGCGGTGATGGATGCAATTTCCTTGTAGGAGCACCCCTCCAGCTCGCGGAGAACGATGATTTCACGCGAGCGAGGCGAAAGCTGTTCGAGCGCTTTGGTCAGTCGTTCGCGTTCGCTGCCGGCCAGCGCATGCGCTTCCGGGCCAGGCAAGGGCGAGAGGTGGAACGATTCGTCGAATTCGACGGCGCTGTCCATCGGGCGGTTTTTCTCCATCCACGTATAGCAAGTGTTCCGCACAATTTGCAGCAGCCAGGCGCGCGCGTCACTACCATGAAAACCTGAAAAAAAGCGGAACGCGCGGAGCAGGGCTTCCTGCGTCACGTCCTCCGCATCTTCCCGGCTGCGCAAAAGCCAGCGGGCCAGATTGAAGGCTGCACGCAAATGCGGCAGCACGAGCCGATCAAACTGCTCGCGGTCCTGCAAGGTAGCACGTCCGTCCTTCTGCCTCGGCACCAGGCGTCCAAAATGGATACCACGGTGGGGCGAAATTTATTCCCGCCTTATGAGACGGCCAGAATAGAGCAGCGATAGCGGATTCGCGGAATAAAAATTTGCGGCGCCCAGTAGTGCAGTCAGTAGCACGTCGTCCACACAGAGCGGCGGGCATGGCTCAGCACACGTGCTCCGCCGCCCACCTTATTAAAAGAGAGGAATTGCTGATGAAGAAGGAAGACGAGATCAAGTTTAACCACAACGACGATGGAATTGACCGCCGCGGTTTTCTGAAGTGCATGGCCTGGGCAGGAACCGGCACGCTCTGCGTGGTGAAGGGCGGAGTGCTGAACTCCTACAGCTTGAGCGCGCTTTCGAAACTCGATCCAAAAGCGGCGATGGGTGAGTTGAGCTTCGTGCAGATCAGCGACAGCCATATGGGATTTAACAAGCCGGCGAATCCGGACGTGATCGGAACGCTGAAGGCGGCGGTCGAAAAGATCAACGCCCTGCCGGGAAATCCGGAACTTCTGCTGCACACGGGAGACATCACGCATCTTTCGAAACCCGAAGAGTTCGACAACGTACAGCAGATCTTGAAAGACGCGAAAGTGAAGGAAGCGTTTTACGTTCCCGGCGAGCACGACGTGGCGATCGACGAAGGCAAGGAATACATGGAGCGCTACGGAAAAGGAACAAAGGGCGCGGGCTGGCACAGCTTTGACAAGAACGGGGTGCACTTTGTCGGGCTGGTGAACGTGGTGAATTTGAAAGCGGGCGGGCTCGGAACGCTTGGGCACGAGCAACTCGAGTGGTTCGAGGACGATTTGAAGGGAAAGAAATCGAGCACGCCGATCGTAGTGTTTGCGCACATTCCGCTGTGGTCGGTCTATCCGCAATGGGGATGGGGAACAGAGGACAGCGCGCAGGCGCTTTCGTATCTGAAGAAATTTGGGTCGGTCACCGTGCTAAACGGGCACATCCACCAGACGATGCAGAAAGTCGAGGGCAATGTGACGTTCCACACGGCCGCTTCCACGGCATTTCCACAACCGGCGCCGGGAACGGCGGATTCGCCGGGCCCGATGAAGGTGCCTGCTGACCAGTTAAAAAGTGTCCTGGGCGTGACGAGCGTGAATTTCGTCCGCGGACAAAAGGCGCTGGCGGTTGTGGATTCGAATCTGAGCTGAAATGGAGAAAAACGTGAAACAGACATTGCGAATTCTAGGGACGGCAGTTCTGCTCGTTGCAGGATTCAACCACGCAACAAATTCGTTTCGGGGCGTAAATGCCGCGCCGATCTTCAAGACGCCGACGGCGAACGAAATGGCCGCGGAAGTGAAAATTGACAACTTCAGTTTCTCGCCCGCGAGCTTAGAAGTTAAAGCGGGAACGACAGTGACGTGGACGAATTCGGACGACATTCCGCACACGGTGGTGAGCAACGACAAATTTTTCAAGTCGAAAGTGCTCGACACCGACCAGAAATTTTCCTTCATCTTCGACAAGCCTGGAACGTATCCCTACTTTTGCTCGCTACACCCAAAGATGACCGCAAAGGTCGTGGTGCAATAGGGTCGCGCATGATGGAAAGTCCTTTCGATCCGAGAGCCGTATTGTTCGCGAAGCATGCGCAGCATGTCGTGCTGGTGCATTTTCCCATTGGCCTGTGTTTGACTTCGGTGATTTTTGAAGTGCTGGGAAAGTGGCGCGCCAACGCAGCACTGATCTCCGCTTCCTACTACAACCAGGTTGCCGCTTCGATTGCATCGTTGCCGGTCATTTTGACAGGAGTTCTGGCCTGGCGCTTCCAGCTGGAAGGTGCGGTGCTCAAAGGGAATCTGCTGACGCACCTGATCTTTGGTGTAACGACGAGCATTTTGATGTGGTCAGTGGTTGCGCTCTACCGCAACACGGAAACGAAGTGGATCCGCGTTCGCTACTTTGCACAAGTTCTTACTGCGATATGCGTGTCCATCACGGGTCATCTCGGCGGATTCGTCAGTGGCGTGAACGGCGGGCAGTAGTACTTAGAGGGTAGTAACAAAAACTCCGTAAAGCACACAAAATAGATAACTTATGGAATCACGCCCGATGGTCTTTAGGAAGCTGGTACTAAGACCCGGGTACCCTAAAAAGTGGCTCGTCCGGCCCATTGAGGTGCTCGGGGCCGCCCAGTAACTTTAGACAACGGGTTGGGGGCCGCGCGGGGACAGCGGTCCCGCAAGGGGCCGTGTGCGAGCTTCCCAACCCGCTTCAATTTTTCCCTCTCATCGGAATATGCAGCCGCGCAGCGCCTCCCACTTTCCTTGCTGCGCGGCCATCTGAATGCATCGAAATACGGTGCAACTTTGGCGAGCTACTACAAAAGCAATGATTTGTAGCCTCCCAGCACAACGGAATTGTATTTTGAGTGCAAGGCGGATGCGACAGGTGAAGGAATTGGCGGGCAGGCGAATTTGGAGAGCTTGGGTTCTTTTCACTGCGTTGATTATTCTCGGAGCGGCAGCGACGACCGATGCCGGCGGTCCGCTGGGCGCGCTGCCGAAATTAAAATCGGAGACTCAGGCGGCATTCGATCGATACGTACAGTTGACCGACGAGAGAAACGCGGGGGAACTGAAAGCGGGCTCGACGTTTCTTTGGACGGATAGTCTGCCGGAGCAGGAACGCAGCGCTGCATATGAATCGATGCATGCTGGCTTAACGCGGATTGAAAAGCGGCAGACGAAGGATTCGGGTAAAGAGATACGCTGCCCGGATGGATTGATCCATCACTGGGAAGCCATTTCGTTCATCCAAGGCGCAAAAGTGGATGACGTTTTGAGAGTGCTCGAAGATTACGATCATCATTCAGAGTATTACAAACCGGATGTGGAGCGTTCAAAGACCTTGGCGCATGACGGCGACCACTACCAGGCCTTTTTGCGGTTTCGGCGGCACAAAGTAATAACGGTTGTGCTCAACACGACACACGATGTGAACTACTTCCGAGATTCGCGCGAACGGGCGCACAGCCGAAGTAGCGCGAATCGCATTCAGGAAGTGGAAAACGCGGGAAAGAGCGACGAACGGGAAAAACCGGTAGGAGATGATGGCGGCTTCTTGTGGCGAATGGAAACGTGGTGGCGAATTGAGGAGCGAGACGGTGGAGTCTACATTCAGAGCGAAGTGGTATCGCTAACGCGCGATATTCCAGCCGCCCTTCGCTGGTTGATCGGACCGTTCGTCTCGGGCATACCGAAAGAGACTCTCACGTTCACCATGGACGCAACGCGCAAAGCAGTGCTCGCGAAAAAGTAGTCCCTGTTTTCACCGCGAAGCCGCTTTCGATTTCGCAGAAAGAGTTTGCACCAACTGTTCGTGGATGCGCGCGGCATGCATGTCCCAGGATTGTGCCGCTGCAGTCCGCTCAGCGGCGGCTCCAAGAGAGCGCGCAAATTCCGGCGAAACGCAGAGCTCTCGCATTAGCTGAGAGAGCGCCTTCACATCGCGAGGATTTTGCAACAAGAGACCGTTCTCTCTATGACTGATGATTTCGCTGGCGCCGGCCGCAACGCTGGCAATGACAGGCAAGCCGCAAGCCATTGCTTCCAGAATGGGAAGGCCATAAGCATCTTCGAGAGACGGGCCGACATAAGCGTCTGCAGCCGCGTAGAACTGCAACACATCCGCGGACGGATTGAGGAAGCCGACGCGCGCGCCGAGTTGCAGTTTCTCGCATTGCCAGATGTAGGGTTCGCGCTGATCTTTGCCGACGATGAAAAGACGGACAGGAAGATCGGTGCATTCCGTCAGAGCTTCCAGCAGCGCATCCAATCCTTTTTTTTTCCAGTCGTTTCCTATGAGAAGGAACACAAACTCGCTTGGGGATGCTCCGAAAGAGGAACGAGCTGTTTCTCGCAAGGCTAAGCGCCCATGCGCATTGAATTGCCTGACGTCCAGACCGTACCGGGCCACCACGGAATCCTCGCGACCGAAGAAACGCCGAAGCTGGCTGGAAACCAGCGCCGAAATCGCAGACAGCGCAACCCGGGGTTTGGCATAGATGCGACGTTCAAGGGCCATAATCAAACGGTAGTAAAGCAGCCGATGAATCAGAAGAGGCCACCGCAGCGGCGAAATGTTGGAAAAACGCAGCTGAGGGCGAACCTCTTCATAGAAGGCGCAAAAAACAATGTGCACGGTAATGGCATTTGCATCCGGTGAATTGATGCATGGCGAATAGACCAAATCCAATGACAGCCTTCCAAATCGAACGTCGAGCCAACGAATGAACCTGTTCGTGAAAAACCACCACAGGTACTGAAAAAGGTGGGGGCCGGAAATGGATGGCACTTTGTGCCAAACGATGCGTCCTCCTGGGGATCCGTTCGTGGGAATCTCAGAAGGGTCAGACAGAGTCAAGTCAGCGACGCGCTGCGCATAGAGATGAATCTCGACGCCGTAATCTTTGGCCAAACGCTGCAATAGCTCAATGAGGGCACGCTCTGTGCCGTGTTGTTTGTCCACGAACGGGCTGACGACGGCGATGCGCAACTCAGGTGACCCAGCGCGGTTGCTGCCTCGCCAAAGCATATTCGGCACCGGCGACTTCCGTGGCTACTTTGATGTGAGGCAAACGGAAGAGAATTCCGAGCAAGAGCCAGAAATAGGCGTTCATAACGAAGTCTTCGTATGCCTGTATCCCGCCAACCATTTGAGGAACAAGCAGAAAGCCGACATAGAAAAAGATGGTGAAACCTACAGGAAACCAAGGAGAACCGCGCAAGTGCAGAACGACTTTCCAAGCGCTACCGAGGATGGCCACGGTCATGATCAACCACAAAATCAAACCTCCAATGCCCATCTCGACTACGATCACGCCGAAGCCGCTTTCCACTCCAACCCCTAGCGGCTTGACGCCGATGATTCTAGCCACATACTGCGTCCCCAAAGCGGTGGTTCCAATTCCATAGCCATAGGGCCATCGTTCATATGTGAACGCCGCTGTGAGATTTCGGAGTGGATAATCACGAGCGCGGTAAGCAAGCTCGCTGGCGGGACTATCCGGAGATAAGGTTTCCGAATAGACCGCCAGGCGGCCGAGCAATGCATCCGGAAACATCGCAAGAAGAAGCATGATGGCCAAGCCTACGCCGAGCCCAACTCGCACGATTGTGCGAAGAATGCGCATCACCTCCCGCTGGCGCCAGGGAGCTCCCCAAAGAAATGCTCCAACCACAACGACAACATCGATCACTCCCCACGCAAAAGCACCGCGCGACGCCGACAAAACGAGCCCCGCTGCCAGCAGCGACACAGAGACAAATCCCAACGAGCGTCCCTTCCGATAACGCAAAAGGGTATAACCCAGAAAACCAAGCGCCAGCATCCAGGCGACATACAACAAATCAACATATCGGCCGGCGCTCACGAACACCGAAGTCGCCCGATATACCCTAGCCCCCGAGATCGGCGCCACGCGATAGAGCGTACCAAGTTCTCTAATGTCCTCTTGCATGGTGGCTGGATTGAGAAAGGTGGGTCCTAGAATGGACTGAACGATTCCCAAGGCCGCAATGAAGCTCATGAGGATGAGATTGATTGTGAACAAGCGGCGCAGTTCCAGCTCTGAATCCACTATGGCATAGCCGACAAACATGAGAGGGATGTAGTAAAAGCATAATTTCATCCCCAACAAGCCAAAGATCAGATGCGGCGAAGCCGGATTGAACACTTGCAGAAAGCCGAACCAGACCATGAGCATAAGGGCGACGAGAAATGACGGTCGAAAGCCCTGCACTTGCTTTCGCCTCCATGCAAGAAAGAAAGACAGGAACACTACAGCGACAAGAAAATCCTTCGCGAAATAGATGACCATGTTGTTGCCGAGATATTTGCGAGCAAGATCCTCGAAGAGCAGCCAAAAGAGGAAAATATATAGTCCTCGCCTCCAATTGTTGAGCATGGCTACAACGAACGCCGCCACGATGAAGGCAAGAGCAACATACACCAGCCCTGCCGTATCGCCCGCGAGTATGAAATTTGCTGCTTCGTAGGCTCCAAAAAGCGCGATGGCAAAAAACATCAAAGCAATAAGGGGGTTGCCTCGAAGGTTGGCAGGTAGAATTCCTTGCAATGATCGCATTTTGGAGTGCCGCGAACCCTTCAATATGTTACCAATCTTTTTTGACGTTCCTCAGCACAATCAGAGCCCTAGCCAGCCTGTGTCCGCACGTCGGCCAGTTGCGAACTCTCTATAAATGGATGCGTGATTTTCGATCATTCGGCTACGCAGGAAAGATTCGCTGACTCTGGCGAGCGCCCTGGAACCTAGCTCTTCGATCAGCAGGGGATTGTCTATTACGCTGCACAAGGACGACGCAAGGGCTCCGGCATTGCCTGCGGGAAATTTCATTCCGGCGTCGCCCACGATTTCGGAAAGGCCTCCAATGTCCGAGTAGATGACTAACCGGCCTCGCATCATTTGCTCTATAGCCGCCAGGCCGGCGGTTTCTTCCCAGACGGATGGCATCACCACGACGGCCACGTCTGCAACAGCATCATCGAGCGCCGCGCCGGAAAGGAAGCCGGTAATTTTCGCGCGTGAATCTAATTTTGCGGCGGCAATTTGAGCTTCGATTTTGCTGCGTTCCGGGCCATCACCGATCAATTTCGCTTCGAATTCGCGCCCCTTTTGAGCCAACAACACGAGAGCGTCCACAAGGACGGAAAGTCCTTTTTCCGGCACAAACCTGCCGACGAACCCAAAACAAATCTTTTCGCCCCCGCGCAACTCAATGGGGATCGGCGATGCAGTTTCGGATTCACCGGCTACTCCATGTTGGACGACGCTAGTCCGTGGTACCGAAAGTTTTCGCCTGACGTGTTCTGAAACGGCGATGTTCCTTGAGGCGCTGCGTGTGAGAGCGTGTCTTGGAAGCGCAGCAATCACATTAAACAGACTTCGAATCTTCGATACTTCCCGAGACTTGCATCTCCAGCACTCCGCATAATTTCCCGTCTGAAAATGTCCGGGACAAACGGAACGCTCAGGCTGATGGATCAATAGTCCGTTCGGACAAATAGACTGATAGGTGTGGTGTTCAACGACGTACGGTTTTTGCATTAACCACGCGAGGAGCATTGGAACGAAGCTTGGCCCGGCGATATGAATCACATCAGCTTCACACACCAGCCGCAGCAATTGCCAAATGCCCGGCCGGCGCACCACCGCGAACGGTAAGCCTTGATCGTCAAATTCGCCGCGCGAAGTTTTGGTCGCGAGCGTTATCGCGAATTCCTGTGCGCCGTCGGGTGCGCGCAGTTCAACGAGTCCGCGAGCGAGCGATATCACGATCGTCTCTACGCCGCCGATGCTGGGTGCGAAATAATGCGAGTAAAGAAGGAGCTTCACGCCCCTTTTTTTTGGACTTCCCTTCCGAAAACCAGGGCGCCAAATCCTCTTCCGACGTCCGTATCTTGAAGGCAGCCGGTAACGACTTGGATGCGAAACTGGATTGAATATTCGCAAGAGTCTGGACCAAACCGACAGCATAAGGGGCATTAGAAAGGGAAGTCGAAGGCCGGAAATCTGTTTTCGGTACCAGTCCAAGAACGTGTGCAAAAACGGCGTCGCTGCAATTAGATTCTCGCGAAGATATATCATTAGTTCTATTTTATTATGATGAATATGCACAAGACTATTATACTGAGTGTGAATAGTGCAAGTAATGTGTCTGGGAATCACTGGTGCCGCGCCGCGCTCGCCTTGATCTTCCTCAGACATTTGGCGAGATTGTGGTTGTGGCCACGAATGTTTCTCGTGAAGTGCCGCTTACCTTCGGGGTTCAGGGCAAACGGGATGCAAGCCCTATGGGTTTCTAAACGCTTCAGCGCGCACTAACCAGCAGTGAATAGAGGTCGAAGTGTTTCTTTATCATCAACCAGCGATCACAGAGCTTCACGATTTGCTCTCGACCCTTAATTGCAAGACAGTCGGTTATGTCGGGCTCTCGCAGCGCTGCCAATATGCCTGCCGCTAAGTCGGTGGGATCGCCGACGGCAAAAGTTCTGCCCGCCCCGTTCAGGATTTCCTGAAACGCGCCGAGGTTCGACGCAATCACGGGAAGGCCGCGCTGCATGTTTTCAGCCAGCACTAAACCGAATACCTCTCCACCAAGCGAGGGCACAACGACCATGCTTGCGTGCTGCAAAACTTTGTCGAGTTCTGGTCCGGCGAGCTTGCCCGTAAATTCAACGCGACCGAGCAATAGCGGCTCCTTAGCTACCGCTTCCAACTTCGCTCTCGCAGGCCCATCGCCGATGATGACAAGCCGAAACTCGCAGCCTTCTGCACGAAGCATTTTTGCGGCCTCCAGCAAAATTCCGGCGCCTTTCGTCGAAACAAGCCGTCCCTGAAACGCGAGCACAGGAATTCCGGTTCTATCCGCAGGGGCGGGGCGAACCGGCTGAATTTGCGTCAAACCGTGATGAATCGTGGTTGCGCGGGGCAGCTTCAACTGCTCTCCAAGCCAGTTCGTCGGCATGATGTTGACCGCAACGTGCTTGCATAACCAACGGCGAAGGAACGTCAGAAGCCATAACTCCCTAGCGCCAAACCAACTAAGAGCCGGGTCGCACTTCCAGCACTCCACCCGACGCCCTGCCATGAAATGCCCAGGACACGGTTCTCCCCGTGACTCGATCAGCAGCTGGCCCGTTGGACAGATCACTTGAAACCCGTGATGTTCGACTACTACGGGCCTTCGCACAATCGACCCCAGGCTCACGGGCAGGAGGGCGGGTCCGGCGACGTGCACAACATCGGATTTTCGCACCAATTTCAGTAAGGTCCAAAGGCCAGGCCTTCTCACAACACGAAACGGTAAGGCGCTGTCGTCAAAGTCGCCGCGCGGAGTTTGCGTGACCAGCGACAGTTCAACTTCCTTCGCCCCGTCGGCCGTGCGCAATTCCGCAAGGCCCCTTGCAAGCGACATGACCATCGTCTCCACGCCGCCGATGCTCGGTGCGAAATAATGTGAATAAAGAAGGAGCTTCACGCCCTGTTTTCCTGCGCTGCTCGTGTCTCGGAGCTTGTTCTGTGCGTTTATCAGCTTCTTTGGGGCCGCACGCCTTCTACGCAAACTCCTGCGCCATGCAGAATTCGAGTAGGATCCTCCACCGACTTGATATCTTCCATTCTGCTTTCATGGCAGCTCTTGCCCTCCACCTCTACAAAGCCCTCTCGTCGGAGCAAATGAGTTAGCGAATCCAGATCGTACATCCACTTGTGCGAGTGAAAATCCTGCCACGCTCCGTAAACGCGGTACAGGGATTTCGAGGCTTTTGGAGAGGGCCACCGCATCAGCAGCTTTTGATTGAATTGATCCGCGGGACGTAAGTCGGAGTCCTGTAAAGCCTGCCCACGGGCACTCAGATCGATATATTCCTGGACGATTGCACTCAGATCGGGAACTACCACCCTTATGACTCCGCCGGGCACTAACACTCGGTAAGCCTCACGAATCGCTTGCTGTGCCTCTTCCACATACAAGTGCTCTAAGACGTGGGACGCGTAGATCGCGCTCGCACTCTCGTCGGGAAAAGGCAGGCCTTTTCGAATATCGTGAATGAAAACGTTTGAGTTCCACGGAACATTTAGTTGATCTCTTGACAACAATCCGATCTTGGAAAGAGTGCGGCGAATTATCGGGTGTTTGGCCAGCCGAGCGTTCCAGGATCCATCCACATTGACCCATGCCTCCGGAGTCATAAGGCCGCATCCCAAATTTAGGCGAACCGGTGTTTTCCTTTGGTTCATTTACGCTTTTTCCCTGCGGCGATTAAATCGATGCGATACAGACAGATTGAATGCAATCTACGGGCAAAGTATATCGCAGAGGCGTGACGCGCAGTATTTGGGCAGGACCTAACTATGCGCGCGTGTGTGATATCACAATCGTCTCCACGCCGATAGTAGGTGCGAAATAATGTGAATAAAGAAGGAGCTTCACGCCCCGCTTTTCCGGAGTACGCCTACGCCGTGGAGAATGCGGGCGTCCGGTGTGCCGACTTTGCGTGCGAAGTCCTCAAACGCAGAATTCCAGAGGGCGTCGTCCGCAAAAAGGAGTTCTCCCAGGCGTAGAAAAGGATACGCGATTTCGAACTCCCAGAGCATGTGCTCATAAGTATGCATGCTGTCATGCAGAAAAATGTCAATGCGGCCAAGTTCCGGCAGCAGCTGCGGCAAGATTTCCTTCGCATCTCCGATGTGCACATGCCACGGCTTGCGCAACCACTTCGGAACAAACCAGCCCGGCTCTTTTCCATCCGGCAAATATGCGGGATCGGCCAGGCCGATGGAGTGCAGCTTGCCACGTTGATTCCGGTGAAGCGCCAGCAGGATGTACGCGGAAGAGACTCCGTTCGCGATTCCCGTTTCCACCACGCATTCAGGTTTCAGCGCACGCACCGCCGCGTACGGAAGCAAAACTTTTTTAGCGTACAAATCCGCGCTTGTGATCGCGAGCTCCCGAAACTTCTGCTCTGCATCCCGTAAATGCCGCGCAAACGCGGGCGAATTGATCGGTTCATCCAGATACGCCCGAATCGCCCCCACGGAAGCTCCTGTAATCTTCGCTAGGAATTTCTCATCGGCGAGCGTCAACTCCCGCAGCATGACCCCCAGTGCGTAACGCGGATTCTTCATCGCAAACACCGCGCGTTGTTTTGCATTTTGCATGAGCCACTTCATGGTGCTTCCGATCTCTACGAACCGCGTCTTCTGCGAACGGCAATCTCAACAGCTTCAATCGTTGCTTCAATGTTCCGTTCAGGCGACCACGTCTTGATGTGCCTCAGTACGGCCTCTTTCAGTCGCAACAAGCGCTCACGGTCTTGCACGACCGCGACGAGCTTCTTCGCAAGGGCGTCCGCATTGCACGCCGGAAAAACAAAATCCGGCACCACCGGTTGAACGAGATCCCTGGCCGCCCCCACTTGGTCGCTTGCCATCACCGGGCACCCGCAGCACATCGCTTCGTTTACCACCACCGCAAAGGGTTCGTAGGAGGAGGGTAATATCATTAAGTCTACTGATTTGTAAAGCAGAGGAAGTGACGACTGATTGATGAATCCGAGAAACTTTACGCGGTCGGCGATTCCGAGTCGTATTGTTTCCGCTTCGAGGTCGCTGCGTTGCGGTCCCTCTCCCGCGAAAATCAATTTCGCATTCGCAACGCGCGCCTTTGCAAACGCCTGAAGCAAATCGTGCGGCCGCTTCCACGGTTGCAATTTCGCGCAAAACAATATCGCGCTTTCGTTTTCCCGCAAGCCGAGCTTCGATCGTTCGGCCTCCCGGTCCACGCGCGCCGCCTGCGCTATCCACCAATCATTGTCCACACTGTACGGCGTGAGCGTAATGCGATCCTCTGGAATCCCAATCGACCGCATCAGCTCGTGTGTGCCGGAGGAAGGCACGACCACCTGATCCGCAAGTCTGAAAAGGATCGGCCACGTAATTTGCTTGAACCATTTTTTCCAGACTTTCCCGTCGCGAGACTCAAGCGTCGTCGCATCCCCTCCAAACAAGAACGCTGCTCCTGCTTTTTTCGCGGCCCTGCGTGCAATCCAGAACGAGGCCCTCATATACCCCGTGAGGCAAAGCACGGCGTCAAATTTTCCCTCCCGAATAATTTTCTTCAGGCCGGGATTGTTCAGCCCCCAGAAAGTCTCCGCACCGGAACCCTTGTTCGGCACATGCGTCCACTTGTAGCCATCGAGCAGTGGCACATCCCATTTCACTTGGGTATCGAATTCCGGATCGTGTCCCGCTTCCGCCCCGCGGAGGCTGCAATAAGCCACCTGTAAGTCCAGCCGCGGATGCTTTGCCATCCGCCGGAAAATCGGGGCCATGTATTGCACGGGATGCGAACCCACGGCAAGCAGTCTGAACCGTTGCCCTTCTTTTTCAGCACTATCCTTGCTCAATTCCGCGCCTCGTTTCGCCCCGTCCTTAGCTCACAATCGTACGTATCGGGCCGAAGTATAGCGGGTTCCGCAACATTCCGGCCTGTGCTAAACTCCTTGCGGTCCTCATTCTGCCCTGCCGGAGCGGCCGGGCGAGTTTGCGGCACACCCCTTATCTTCCGCAGATAGTTGAGGGATGACCCGGCCATCATGAACGGAGAAATGGTCGGGAAGCGGCCACGGCAACTCGTGCAGCCGCCGGAAATTTCACGCGAGAGAAGAGGAATTGTTATGTCCGGGCATTCAAAATGGGCCACAATCAAACACAAGAAGGCCGCAACTGACGCGAAGCGTGGCCGCGTCTTTACGCGCCTGATTCGCGAAATCACCATCGCCTCCCGCATCGGCGGCGGCGATCCCAACTCCAACCCTCGCCTCCGCACGGCCATTCTCGCTGCCAAAAACGAAAACATGCCGAACGACAACATTGAGCGCGCTATTTTGCGGGGCACCGGCCAACTCGAAGGCGAGCAGTTCGAAGAAGTGACGTTCGAAGGATATGGCCCTGGTGGAGTCGGTATGCTCATTCAGGTCGTCACCACGAATCGCAACCGGGCAGTCGGCGAGATGCGTCACCTTATGGGCAAGAACGGCGGCAACATGGCGGAAGCAGGAGCCGTGGGCTGGATGTTCCATCGCAAAGGCGAAATCAGCATTCCCAAAGAAGCCGCCAGCGAAGACAAACTTCTCGACCTCGTTCTCGAAGCCGGCGCCGAAGATCTGAAAGACGACGGCTCGGCCTGGTACATCGTGACCCCATCCGACGCGCTGGAAACCGTAAAGGAAGCGCTTTCAAAAGCAGGCATCACGCCGGCAAGCGCAGAAATCGGCATGGTTCCGCAAAATTACGTGAAGCTGACCGGCACGCAGGCCCAGCAGATGTTGCGCCTCGTCGAGGCACTCGAAGAACACGACGACGTGCAACACGTTTACGCGAACTTCGATATTGACGAGAGCGAGATCCAGGCCGCAGTCGGCGCAAACTAAGATTCAGCGTTTTCCAATCCTTTCGTAATAATTTCGTGCAGAAATAATGCCTAGCTCCATTCGACACCAGCCCCAAGCAAACTGGCCTGATGAGCTTGATGCGCTGCGAGCCGCGCCAAATCATCATTTTCTACTGCTTGAAAATGAACGCGTTCGCGTGCTCGACACAAGAGTTCCGCCCGGGCAGACCGTGCCTCTCCACACGCACCGCTGGCCAAGCGCTTTGTATATTCTGAATTGGAGCGATTTCATTCGCTATGACGAAGCTGGCCAAGTCATGGCTGACAGCCGCGCTTCAGCTAAGCCGCCACTTGGAACTGCTCTATGGTCCGCACCGCTTGGTCCGCATATCCTCGAAAATATTGGCTCTGCAGAACTCCGTGTGATTTGTGTCGAGTTGAAGTCCTAGACGCAATCGTTTGCCGTTCAATTCAATAAGCTCGCGGCACGAAATTTGTCGTCCGCCACAATTGCTTCACTTCGCCTCACGCCTTAGACTTACACTCATGCCTCAATCCGCCGAATCGCATCGCGTGCGTGTCCTTGGCGTTGACCCCGCTGCTGCGGGACCAACCGGCTACGGTATCGTGGAAGCCGAAGGCCGGAAATGCTGCGTCGTGCACTACGGCGCGCTGCGCGTTGGTGAGAAGCGCAAAGAATCGGCGGGCGCCGCGCTAGAGGCTGTTCACGCGTTGATTTGCGATTTGATTCAGAAATATTCTCCGAATGTCGTTGCGGTGGAATCCATTTTTTCGGCCCTGAATGTGAAGACCGCTTTGCGCCTCGCGGAAGTCCGTGGCGTGGTTTTGCTGGCCGCGGCGCAGCATCAGATCGAAGTCTTTAGTTACGCCCCGCGCGAAGTGAAGGCTTCCATTGCAGGATATGGCCATGCCGACAAACGCCAGATGCAACTCATGGTGCGCGCGCTTCTGGCCATGAACGAAACGCCGGAGCCTCCAGACGCGGCCGATGCGCTCGCCGTGGCCTTGTGTCATCTGCAAGCAGTCGAAACGCGCCAGCGTTTCGATGCCGGCGACCTTCGCAACGCCCGCAGTTCCAGCTCGAGAGCAACTGGCGCTCGTGTGGCCGGCGCAACACAAATTCCCGTGCCGCGCATCTCAACCTTCCGATGAGCTTCCGCACGAGACTCCAGTCCGCTCTTTTGTTGCTGCTGCTCGCTCATTCGACCTGCGCGACAGCCTCAGCGCAAGCGGCCAAACTCACCTTCCGCCGTATTTTTCCCTCCAGCACTCCGGAACTCATAGAAATCACCGTCCGAGAAGACTCCGACGCCGCAACCTACGAAATCCGTCAGCTCGAAGAGGACGCAGGCTCCGTTCCCTTTGAAGTAAGCGCGGCGCTCCGGGCAAAAATGTTTACCTATGCGGCGGAACTACACCATTTCCAAGGCTTGGACCTCGACGTTCACCGCAAAATCGCAAATTTGGGCGAAAAGACGTTCCGCTGGGAGCAAGGCACCCAGAAGTTCGAGACCAAGTTCAATTACACCCTGAATTCTCCTGCAACGCAGTTACTCCTGATTTTTGAAGGACTTGCCCGCCAACAGGAGCACTATTCCGTGCTTTCCCGGCGCATGAAATACGACCGCTTGGGGATCAACGACGCCCTCCTGCAGTTCGAGTCGGACCTGAACCGCGGCCTGATACCCGAGCCCGCTCGTCTTTTGCCTCCGCTCGAGCAACTCTACAATGACAGCAAGTTCGTTGAAATCGCCCGCCAGCGCGCTCGCAACCTGGCCGACCGCGTCCGCCACTCTGGCTAAGGAAAGCGTTAGGGGAGAGCTTCGATGCCTGCGCAACTTAGAGTTCGAAGGAAGATTCAATTCGTTTTGCTCCAAAGTTCTGCAATTCTTTTGTTTTCCTTTGTGTTCGGTTTCTCGCCCGCAGCTTCCGCTCAATCGAAACCCAAACTCGATAAGACCTATAGGGAATGGCTGGAACGAGATGTGGTCTACATCATTACCAAGGACGAAAAGGATGCGTTTCTGCATCTGACCACCGACGCCGCCCGCAACAAGTTCATTGAAGATTTCTGGGAAATCCGCAATCCGAACCCGGGGTCGCCCTCAAACACCTACAAAGAGGAAATTTACCAGCGGATCGCCTTTGCCGATGCGCGATTCGGCATCGGTTCCGGCACAGACGGTTGGCGCACCGATCGCGGGCGTGCTTACATCACACTCGGCCCTCCCCAACAAAAACAGGTATTTCGCAATTCAGCGAATCTCTATCCGATCGAAATTTGGTTTTACGGCAACGCAAACCCTTCACTGCCGCCTTTTTTCTACGTCATGTTTTATCAAAGGGAAGGCAGCGGAGATTACCGTTTCTATAGCCCTTATACTGACGGCCCGGACAAGCTAACGACCGGTGTGGAAGCCATCAATTCGCGCTCTGCGGCCCTCCGCATGATTCGAGATTCCGCTGGGCCCGAAGTGGCCCGCGTTTCTCTAAGCCTCCTGCCAGACGAGCCGGTCGACGAAAGCACAGGAACTGTAAGCTTGGAATCTGACATTCTCTTGAATAGCATCAAGAATCTTGCAAATCTTCCGGCTAATCGGGACGAAATCAACCGGCGCAGGGCCGCACGGGAGAACGTAACTTCACGGCTCCTCCTTGAGGGTCACAATCTGGACATTGTTACCTTCCCAACCCGCGACTCTCGCGGTTTAACCAGGCTCGATTACGCTCTCCGCTTGCACGATCCGAGCGATTTAAGTATGACCCAGGAGAAGGACGGACAGTTTCGATACTCGGTGGAGCTCCGCGTGCGCGTTTTCGCAGGCGACGACGAGCTCATTTTCACACAGCAGAAATCCGTTACGAACTTCCTCACCAAGAAAAGCTTGGATGAAGTTAAAGACAAAGTATTTGGCTACCGGGGATTGCTGCCCCTGCCGCCCGGTAAGTACCGCCTCGATTTTCAGTTCACCGACTGGTCGAAGAACGCCTCCTACCACACCTCGCGCGAGGTGCTAATACCTACCCCGACAAAGAATGCTCTTGTCGTTGCTGGCGTGCTTCCTTTTCTGTCAGCAGAGAACGCGGATGCGGTCCTGGCGGATTTGACACCTTTCACCATGGGTGGTGTGACCTTCGCCCCTATGGCAAGCAGTACGCCAACTCTCGGGCCAGACACGAATCTCCAAGTTGTGTATCAGATTTGGGCATCTACAAAAGATCGCCAAACATACGCTGGAAAAAAACTTGACGTCGAATATGTCTTTGGGAGACCCGCGGCCGTTGGAAGTACAACCAAGATCAAAGAAGAAATCGACATGGACCAATTTGACGGCGCCGGTTCACTGGTGACTGGAAAAAAGCTCTCGCTTGAACAAAAATCCAGTGGAAACTACATACTGACCGTCTCTTTGAACAACCCCGAAACAAAACAAGCCACTTTCGGTACTATGAACTTCAAAGTCTTTGACGGCCCTCCCACGTATTCTCCGTGGGACGTGCTCGAGCCGGGAATCACTCAAGACGCGGAAAAAGGGATCTTGGATCAGCAACGGGCGCTATGCTATTGGGCGCTTGGCCAGTTTGATGAGGCGCGGCTCTGGTTCCGTCGCGCCCTGCAGCTCGACCACTCCAATGACACCGCTCGAGCGCGCCTTATAGATGCCTATTTTTCGAAGGAAGACTACGCCGCTGTGGTTAGCCTGTTTTCAGACGTCGGCGTCACAGAAAGTACGGACTCGGCGACAATCCTCCGCATCGCCACGAGTTTTCGGAAAACAGGGAGTACGCCTAAGGCTGTCTCGGTCCTTGAAAGCGCCCTCCCAACCCATCCCGAGGAGGCGGCCCTATACCTAGAGCTAGCCGCCTGCTACAAACAATTAGGCGAAGACAAGAAGGCGGAGGACTCGGAAAAAAAGGGTCGAGCCCTACTATCGAAAACGGCCGCCCAAACTTCTCTCTCCAAGTAGCTTCCTCGTTTTTCACTTCCTAGTTTTGGAGTGAGCCTTATGAAAAACAGGATATCTCCAGCTGTTTATTCGTAATTTATTTCGAACTTCCCTATAACCAGTACATAATCAAGGACTTAGCTTTACATGGATAATCTGTGACTTTGGCAGCGCCAATGCACGCGATTCTGCAATGGCTCGTCGGTCATTCCCACTCACAGGTCAGGGTTGGTTGTCCGAAATCCGCGACTAAAGGAGTACGAATGCGCAAAGCGATGAATCTATTCTTCTCCATTCTATTGGGCCTGGGACTGACGTCTGCGTGCTCGTTCGCGACTGCTGCTCAGGACCAAAGTTCCGCGCGTGGCAACCTGAGCGGTTTGGTCTATGACTCCTCGAAAGCGCTAGTCCCAGGGGCCCAAGTGACGATTACTGGGCCGATCGGGAGCCTCACCCAGAACACTACCGAGGATGGCTCTTTCCTCTTCTCCACGCTCATTCCTGGCAATTATTCCATCAAGGTCCAAAAACCGGGGTTCAGAGTTGCGAGTATTAAGACCGCTGAAGTGCTGATTAACAAGACCACTAGCGTTGAAATTGTTCTGGAAACAGGTTCCGTTTCAGAGATAGTTGAGGTCAACGCGGCTGCAGTGACCGTAGACACGTCCACCTCTTCTTTGAATTCTGAATTTGCAGACACCTTTTATCAAAATGTCCCCATCCAACGCGGCGTTGCAAGCCTTTTCTATCTGAGTCCTGGAGCAGTGGACGGCCTGCAGACGGGGACAAATAATCCTTCGATTTCCGGGTCGAGTGGGCTAGAAAACGCATACGTGGCAGACGGCGTTTCCATCAATGATCCTTCCTTCGGCGGCCTCGGCGTCTGGTCGCGTTCCTACGGTGCGCTTGGAAGCGGGATCAACCTTTCCTTCGTTAAGGAAGTGCAGGTGAAGACCGGTGGTTTTGAGCCACAGTATGGACATGCCAGCGGTGGAATTGTCCAGATCGTCACAAAAACTGGCGGTACGAAATTCTTCGGGGAAATTTCAGCCTTCGCCAAAGGCAGAGCTATGCAGGACACTCCGCTCAATTCGGACGACCCACAGTTCTCCACTTCTACTCTCTTGGGCGCGTCCTGGAGACTGCCAACTATGAGGCGAATGTCGAGCTAGGCGGATATGTTCCTATTCATGGCCTTAAGGACCGCCTCTTCTTTTTCGGAAATTTCAACCCCAGCTTCAATCACCAATATGTCGTCGCAGCTGTCGGCTCCGGCCTTCAGGGCAGTTATGCCGGCACCAAAGGCCTTATTGACCGCATTACTAACTCAAAGGATTACGCCGGCAAGCTTACGTTTAAGATCAGTAACACTCATACTCTTGAGTCATCGGTATTCGGCGACCCTGCCTACACCAATCACGTTCCCTGGGCCACACTCAATGCTCAAAATTCGACGGTAAACTCGCAATGGAGCTATGGCACGCGCAACTGGGCCGTCCGCTATGATGGTGTCCTTAGTGCGAGCTGGCTCATTGATGGCGCTTTCACCTGGAACTGGAATCATTTTTCGGAAACTCCCGTTGCGGATGTTGTTCAAATCGTTGATTCGACTCAGGCCGCAGGCTTGCCCGGTCAAGTGGGCACCTACACCGGACAAGGCTTTGGCTTCCACGAACCCTACGATTCGAACACGCGTGGTATTGCGATTGACACCCAGAAAACCTTTCGCTTCCTCGGTAACCAGCACACGATCAGTATTGGTTACACTTGGCAGTTCCCCATCTACAATGACATCACCAGCTATACGGGCCCGAAGTTCACGCTTCCCGATGCGAACGCTTCGGGGGGCGACCCCGGTTATTTGACTGCAACCAACCCAACCGTCGCCGGTAAGCAGAGCGACGCCGCGCTCAGCTTGCTGCTTACTGCGGACGTCCCAAATTCTTCCGGCTGTTCGCTTTGCCCCTACGCAAGCATCCCGGGTTACAGTTCTCCGCAGCAGGTCGTGTTGGCACAGACGCGTGGCCGGTTCGACGGCGGTGTAACGAGAAGTACAGGGAAGTATCACGCGGCATACATAAATGATTCTTGGGCAATGGGAAAACACGCTACGTTAAACGTGGGCCTGCGCTGGGAACAGCAGCGTCTGATCGGAAACCAGGCGGGCAAGCTCTTCAACGATATGTGGTCTCCACGCGTCGGATTTATCGTTGACCCTAAGGGCAATCGCAAATCCAAAATCTACGCCAATTTTGGTCGCTACGCGTTCGTCCTGCCGCTCGACGCTGCGGTGCGCGAGCTGAGCTCTGAGGATGACGTCCTCACCGCTTATTGGGCTCCGGCTTCCACCACTTCGGGCTGCCCCACCGGTACTCCAAGCGGAGCGTCCTGCATACTCACGAACTCAGACGGCACTCCGAAATTTGACTCCTTGTTTACTCCAGACGCGATCCATCTCCTTAACAATGCCTCGGGCGGCATCGGCAGTGGTGTTGTCATTGGAATTAGCGGCTTCGAGCCTTTCCAACCCGGTGTGCGCATGGAATATACCGACGAGTTCGTCGTCGGCGCGCAGCACGAATTCCGTGGCGGTATCATTCTCAGCGCCCGCTACATTGATCGCCGCTTGAAGCGCGTCATCGAAGACGAAGGCGGCATCTCCGTCGAGCAGTTTAACGCCCTCGCCTTCAATGGGGGCGGTCTCAACTACTTCATCGGCAATCCAAACTCAAAGTCGGATATCTTCGTAAACCCAAACGAAATTGTCTTTCAGGGTTCATCCCTTCCAGCTGCTTGCTTTGACTCCAACGGGAATCCAACTCCTTTCGTAGCTCCGAATGTTGCGGACACATTTGGAAATGTCCTTGGAAGTGCCTGCTTCCCGGCGGTCAACACCAATACTTGGACTGATTCATCCGGCAATCTGCTTCCGGACTGTACTAGCTTGGCGGAGAGCAAGCAACCTGGTGCTTGCGCTGCTTTCGGCGGCGAATTCTACGCGGACGGTAAACCGGACACCTATAAGGACCCCAAGCGTGAGTATCAGGCGGTGGAAATCGAAGTCAACAAAGGCTTCAGCCAGAACTGGGCTCTTGTGGCCAATTGGCGCATTGCCCGTCTACGAGGCAACTACGAGGGTGCTTTCCGCAATGATAACAACCAGGCCGACCCTGGCATCAGCTCGTTGTTTGACCTAACCGAAGGGAAGTTTGGCCTTCTCGGGCAGCAGCAGGGGATCGGTCCGCTAAATACGGATCGTCGCCATGTCGTCAACGTATACACGACTTACGTGCTGGACCACGCCCTGTTGAAGGGTATGACCTTCGGCGCCGGCGTGCGAGTCCAGTCCGGCGTGCCACTGACGACCTTGGTTGCCCAGCAGGCCTACCAGAATCCGGGTGAAGTCCCCCTATTCGGCCGCGGTGATTTAGGCCGTGCGCCGGTGACTGGCACTGTGGATGCGCACGTCGAGTACCCTTGGAAGTTGAGCGATCGCTTCACCCTAAAAATGGGATTCGACGCCTTCAACATCGCTAATACGAGGCGAGCTACTCTATTTAACCAGAACGATGATCAAGGGTTTGGAGTCCCGAACCCGGACTTCCAAAAGCCTTATACTGCCGTACCCGGCGCACCAAACATACATGGCAGCTTCTTCACTCCGCCGTTTAGTTCCCGCGTCAGCGTGCGCCTCGTTTTCTAGTCGGGCCTTCGACGCTGCAAAAGAGGGTGCTGCAAAGCACCCTCTTTTCTTTTAGTTAGCTGACAGCCCTGCTGGCTTCCCTGTGTAATTCTTCCGCCTTCGTCTGCGTATGTTAGGATGAGGGCCGATTCTGTCCCTCCTTCGTCATGGCCCGGACGTCTACAATGAACCTCTCCGAGGCGGTAGCTATTGCTGCCTCCAGCCTTTGGGCCCACAAGCTTCGCAGCGTTTTGACCCTCATCGGCGTCGTCATCGGCGTGGCCGCCGTCATTGCCGTCGTCAGTCTAATCAACGGCGCCAATCAATATGTCGCCACAAAAGTCTTCAATCTCGGCGCCGACGTCTTCGGTGTCGCCTACCAGCCTTCCATCATTACCAACGTGGACGACTTCCTCGAATTTCAGAAACGCAAGCGGCTAAGCTGGGACGACTACGCCGCCATCAAAGAACTCTGCAAATCCTGCAAGGAAGTCGGCGCCGCCGTTGGGGGCCGGGGCCGTGTCGAAACTCGTAGCGGCGTCAATTCTTTGAAAGACACGAACTTGCGTGCCTGGACTCCACAGATGGCCGAGCTTTACGACGTCGACCTCATCGAAGGCCGCCACATCACCGACGCGGACCTTTCCAGCGCCGCTCCCGTCTGCACCATCGGCATGGACCTCGTCGAAAATCTTCTTCCCGGTGTAGATCCAGTCGGCAAGGAGATTCGTTGGAACAACGTGCCCTGCCAGGTTATAGGTGTCGGAAAGAAGCAGGGCACTTCGCTTGGCACTTCGCTCGACAATTGGATCATTCTTCCGCTCACCACCTACCGCAAGGAATTTGGCTCCCAGAGCGATTCTCTGCGCATCACTGCCCGGGCCGGTTCCGCTGAAAAAATTCAGGACAGCGTGGACGAAGTCCGCCAGATCATGCGTGGCCGCCATCACATTACCTACGGAGGGAAAGATGACTTCGCCGTCGAAACCAGCGACTCGTTTCTCTCTCTGTGGAAGGACATCAGTTCCGGATTTTTCGTGGTAATGGTCGGCATCGCTTCCATTTCGCTCGTCGTCGGCGGCATCGTCATCATGAACATCATGCTCGTCAGCGTCACCGAACGCACCCGCGAAATCGGCGTGCGCAAAGCGCTCGGCGCGCGCCGCGGCGACATTCTGTTGCAATTTCTCATCGAATCTTCCACCATCGCCGTTATCGGCGGTGCCATCGGCGTTTTGTTTGGAATTATTGCCGCAAAATTTGTTGCGATTGTCACGCCGCTTCCTGCCGCCGTGCAATTTTGGTCCGTCTTGAGCGGCCTAATCGTCGCCCTTAGCGTCGGCCTGTTTTTCGGAACGTATCCGGCTTCCAAAGCTTCGCGTCTCGATCCCGTGGAGGCTTTGCGATCAGAGTAAGGAGAACCGTCATTTCGAGCGGAGTCTGCGGAGCGAGAAATCTCTCTTCGATTGAAGCGAACAAAACAAAATGTCCACCGTCGCACAAACTCTGAATCCTCCTCGCACCGACCGCCTTCGTGCGTTCGTCGAACCCGCTCGCGCGCTCGAATTGAAAGAGCAAATCTCGCTCGCGCTCGATACGCTTCGCAAGAATCCGTTGCGTTCTGCGCTCACCGTTCTCGGCATCGTCATCGGCATCACCACCGTCATCGCTGTAAGTTCGCTCATCAACGGCCTCAACGAAAACGTTCTCGGCGGAATCCGCGACCTCGGCTCGGACACCGTCATCGCCTATCGTTTCCCATGGGCTTCCCTTTCGCGCCCCCCGAGTGAATGGTTCACGCGCAAAGAACTTCAGCCCGAATGGGCCGACGATATCGCGCGCCTGCCGCATGTCAAAGCCGCTTCGCCTTCCATGCGCATCTTCCAGCCGCAATTCGGCTCCGGTACTGCTGACGTTCGCCGCGGCGCGTATCGCGCCAAAAATGTAATCCTGCAGGGAAACCAGCCGTCCATCGGCCAGATTTTCGACATTAAGCTCAGCAAAGGCCGCATGTTCAATGAAACCGATGCCGAGCATCGCGCCCCTGTTGTGTGCCTTGGTTACAACACCGTGCAAACTGTTTTTCCGGAAGGCGAAGACTCCGCCATCGGAAAAGAAGTGACGATTGACGGTCAACTCTTCACCGTCATTGGCACGATGGAAAAGCGGCGCCAAGGAATTTCCGGCGGCTCAAATCCGGAAGACAATATTGTGTTCATGCCGGTCACTACGCTGCGAAAACTCTATCCGAATCAAAAGGATTACGTGATTTTCGCTAAAGCCAGCGATCCATCGCAGGTTTCGCAAACGGTCGAGGAGATGCGCGATTTGCTCCGTCGCAAGCGACGGCTTTCTAATGACAAGCCGGACGACTTCGCGATTTTCACTTCCGATTATTTTCTCGATCTCTGGAACAAAATTAGTTTTTTGATTTTCCTGCTCATGTTCTGCATCTCCGCGATCGGCCTGCTCGTCGGCGGCATCGGCGTGATGAACATCATGCTCGTCAGTGTCACTGAACGTACGAGGGAGATCGGCGTGCGCAAGGCCATCGGCGCAAAACGCAGCAACATCCTGACGCAATTCC
>JACXTT010001848.1_pt1 | contig 34538 bp, 31 predicted proteins | sample 9270951 | NCBI WGS metagenome assembly JACXTT01 (sample SAMN15532306, study PRJNA645909) | rock metagenome | isolation source: weathered quartz diorite | place: Puerto Rico | collected 2017-06-21 | reverse complement strand
GGGCGTAAGCCCGTGGTCGAGCGAAAACATAATGCGATCCGTCCCGTAGGGACGGCACAAAGCTAGAATTCGTGCTGTTTCGTCCCTACGGGACTTGATTCCGCGAGGAATTTGGACCAGGCGCTCACGCGCGTGGCTGGAATTGTGACGCTCGCTTCGCGAGCTGGGTTGGGCAACACGCCCGTAAAGCCCGCGCCTACATACATGACTTCGATGCGTGGTTAGGCAACTATGTAGTTCTGTTCGACAGATCGGAGCACTCTTAATGAAAGTCTTAACTCTCGTTTTCTTTTTCTCTCTTACCGCGTTCGCTCAATCACCGCAGCCCAACGATTACGCCGATGGCAAATCCTGGTTGTGCCGGCCTGATCGGCATGACGCCTGTGACGTCGACCTGACGACAGCCGTCATCGCCGCCGACGGCAAAATCACACGTGAAACTTGGAAAGCGGATCCGAATGCACCGGTCGATTGCTTCTATGTTTATCCGACCGTTTCCACGGATCCGACTCCCAACAGCGACATGAATGCCGATCCTGCCGAACTCAACGTGATCCGTCAGCAGTTCGCGCGATTCGCTTCAAAGTGCCGGCCGTACGCGCCGCTGTATCGACAAATCACGCTGGCCGGGCTCCGCACGCGGCTCGCCGCAGGCACGAGCGGAGCTGGGCTTTCGCGTGGCCTCCAGTACGACGATGTGCGCGATGCCTGGAACTACTATCTCGAACACGACAACAAAGGACGCGGCTTCATCCTCCTTGCGCACTCTCAAGGCTCATTCATTCTCGACGAACTCATCCGCAGAGAGATCGACGGCAAGCCGGTACAATCACGAATGGTGTCCGCCATTCTGCTTGGCGTGACTTTAAAGGTACCTAAAGGAAAGGATGTCGGCGGCTCGTTCGAACATATCCCGCTCTGCCATTCTGCAACTCAGACGGGATGCGTGATCACGTATGCGTCGTTTCGGTCAACCATTCCTCCGCCTGCCAACACACTCTTCGGCAAAGTGACCGAACCGGGAATGACCGCTGCATGCACCAACCCGGCAGCACTCGCAGGTGGAAGCGGAAGTTTGCAGATGTATTTCTCTACTGAGGGCCGCACGATCATCGGAACGACGCCGCCGAAACCGTGGGTTCTTCCCGAACGCCCGATCGACGCGTCATGGGTAAGCCTGCCGGGATTGCTCACCGCACAGTGCAAATCTAACGACAACGCAACGTACTTGGAAGTCACAGTACACGGAGACCCATCCCATGCGCGCGCGGATGACATCATCGGTGATCTCGGTGCCGCCGGTCAGGTGCAGGCGAATTGGGGCCTTCATCTCGTGGATTTCAATATCGCGATAGGAAACCTGATCGAGATTGTCGGTGAACAAGCGAAGGCCTGGCGTTCCGCCAAACCGAAAGAGAATTGAATATGTTTTTTGCGTGCGGGTGTAGGCGCGGGCTTTACGGGACTGTTGCTCAACCAAGCTCGCGAAGCGAGCGCCACAATTCCAGCCACGGGTGTAAGCCCGTGGAATCTTATCCACGAGCGATCCAGTCCCGTTAGGGACGGCACAAAGCAATTGTGCCGCCCCTTCGGGGCTTGCCGCTTCTCGCAACAAAAGCCACGCGCTCACGCACGTGGCTAAGATTGTTTCGCCGCTCCGCGGCTTCGTTGAGCAACAGTCTCTTTACGCCCGCGTTCAATCGAGAAGACAGTTCTTAGTTTGAACTACTTCCAAACTGAAACACTATTTCTTCACGTACCCCTTGAGTGCCCGCGGCCCGACTTCCGCTCCGTACACGTTCCCTTGAGCGTCAGCCGCAACACCTTCAGCAGCGCTGGTCCCCGTCGTCTTTTCCACAGGGTCAGGAATGAAATATTTCACCGAGCCGTCTTTTGCACTGCCGACGCGAATGCCGCGTTTCCAGCCATCATGGTTTCGCGAAACCGATTCCGATTCCGAATCCGCGACATAAATGTTGTCGTTCTTGTCGATGTAAACTCCGCTGGGGCGGCTGAACTGTTTCCATTGGTCGAGAAATTTACCGTCCTGATCGAAGATCTGAATTCGATTGTTGTTACGATCGCCAACGAACAACCGGCCTTTCGAGTCCATCGCAAGGGCGTGCGGCTGATCGAATTCGCCCGGCCCGGAACCCTGCTTTCCCCAACTCTTGATGAATTTGCCGTCTTTAGAAAACTTCAAAACACGAGCCATGCTGCCGGCAGCGCTGGAATGACCTTCGGAAACGAAGATGTCGCCGTTCGGTGCCACGATCACGTCATTCGGCTGAAAGAAGAATTCAGGGTCGCGACCGCCGCCGGCTTTACCAAGAGTTAAAAGGAGCTTTCCATCTGGGCTGAACTTGAAAACTTGATGGCCCTTGGTTGGAGGCGCCGCCGGCGTTGCCGGAGCCGCCGCCCCGCGCGCGCCACCGCCGCCCGTGCACGTGCAATCCGTGACCCAGACATTACCGTCCCGGTCGACGAAGATCCCATGCGGTGCGATCAACATTCCTCCGCCGAAGCTCTTGATGAGTTTTCCATGCTCATCGAAGTGAAGGATCGAATCCAACATCGAATCCTGGCATGAATTCGCGCCGCAGCGTTCCGCCACCCAGATGGATTTGCCGTCCTTTCCGACTTCGACGGCGCTGGTCGATCCCCAGGTTCGGCCCTCAGGCAACTTCGCCCAGTCCGTCACCGTTTGATAGGGGTTCGGTTGCGAGTTCGTTGGTTGTACGCTGCCCTGGGCGTACACGAACGAAACACAAAGACACAGAGACACAAAGGCACAAAGCAAAGTTCGCATAGGTCGCCTCACTTCTTCGGCCAGACAGTGCCTTGGTCTAGCTTCGGAACTGTACCGAGGCCTTTGTAGAGAAATCGCTGAACGCGTTGACCGCGATACGTCTCAGTCGTATAGATGTTGCCTTTCGAATCGGTGGTAATGCTATGGACGGCGTAGAATTGCCCCGGCTGGCGCCCGCCATCACCAAAGCTCGTCAGGATTTCCAAAGAGTCTCGCAGCATGATGTAGATTTTCTCGTTCGCTCCATCGACGAGGTACAGATACTTCTGCTGGGGATCCTTCGAGAAAGCAATGTCCCAAACGGAACCGTCTCCCAATGTCCGCTTCGCGATGAATACTTCCTTCACAAACGTTCCGTCCTTCTTGAAGACTTGAATCCGATCGTTCACACGGTCGCATACGTACACGAGCCCTTCATTCGAGAGCTCTGCGCAGTGCACGGGATTGCGGAACTGCTGGGCCGGCGGGGCATCGGGATTGTAAGTGCCGAGGTTCGTGTCCTCGGGCTTGTGGCCGTAAGCACCCCAGTGCCGCTTGTATTTGCCCGTGTCGGCGTCGAAAACAATGACGCGATGGTTGCCATAACCATCGGCCACATAAACTTCATTCGTATTCTTATCGACGAAGATCTTCGCAGGTCGTCGTAGGTTCTCGACGTCGTTGCTGCCTTTGCTCGCCCCGACTTTTCCGATTTGCATCAGAAACTTTCCGTCCTGCGTGAACTTCATGATCATGCTGTCATGTGTGTAACCAATCGTCGGGGGCGGGGCCGGACCTTCATCTGGAGCCGCGCCTCGCGGTGCTCCACGCCCTCCCCGCGCGGCTGCAGGGGCGCCGCCTGGAGGAGTGCCAACACCGTTTCCGCCGATCCAGACGTTGCCTTTGTAATCGATGGTGATGCCGTGATTGGACTCCGGCCATTCATAACCGGGACCATCTCCGCCCCAATGATGGAGAAGATTCCCTCCCTGATCGAATTCGAGAACGGGCGGTGCCGGAACACAGCAGGAAGCCCCCGGAGGATTAGTGGTGGCATAGACTTCCTTCATTTCGAGCGACCCACCGCGATGAATGATCCACACGTGATCCTGTCCATCCACCGACACACCGATGGTATTGCCTAGGATCCAATGATTGGGCAGCGGCTTCGGCCACAGTGGATCGACTTCAAACATGGGCGCCTGCACGCCGGCGGCCTCGGCGACGGCCCGGTTTTCAAGTACCTTCTGTCCGATAGCCAGCGCGCCGATCAATAGCAGGAACGTCACACCGATAATCAAATTACGTTTAGGCTTCATGTGGTTCTCCCCGTTTAGAGTTGCGGTGGGCGTATTATATGCGCTGCTGTAAAGCAACGAACAAAAAGTGCGAGGAGGCCTGTCGATTGCGACAATCTCTTACATTTACAAAAACATTCTTCGCCATCGCTTCCCTCATCATCAGCGGGTGCCGCGCGGCAGAGAAAAAGCCCGAGGTTCGAGCCGTGCGAATGGCCACGATCATGGGCCGCGTCATGAATCCGCTCTCGACGGCTCTCTCGAAAGTCTTGCCCGAGCATTTTCCGGCCCGCCTCGAAGTTCAGAGAATCAACAGTTCCGGAGAATACGCGCGGATGATTGAAACGGGTCAAATCGAATTGGCCATGATTCAAACGGATCTCGCTTACGTAGCCTACACGCAAGGTCTTGGCGCATCGCCTCAGCCGATGCGAAAACTTCGCGGCGTGGCCGTTTTGTATACCACGCCGCTGCATCTGCTCGCGACCGAATCCAGCCATATCAAAAATGTCCTGGATCTTCGCGGCAAACGCGTATTTGTCGGTGCTGCAGGCAGTCCGACGGAATTCAGCGCGAGGATGGGGCTGCAAGGACTTGGCCTATCCCTGAGCGAGATGCGGATCCAGCGACTACCCGACGTGGATTTAGCTCGAAGCTTGCGCAGCGGTGAACTCGATGCGGTGTTTTATCGCGGCAACGATCCGTATCCCGCGATTCAGGAGATGATGCAGGTACCGGGTGTATCGTTCATTTCGATGTCGAGAAATGAAATCGAAACCATCGGGGCGCATCATCCTTTCCTCCATTCCACGTCGGTACCGGCCGGTATGTACGGAAATCATCCTGAGATTGAAACCGTGGGTGGTGACATGTTGCTCGCGTGCCGCGACGATTTGCCCGACGAACTCATCTACTGGGTCACGCGCACGCTATTTGAATTGCTCCCCGAAATGGCGAAGGCTATGCCATCGCTTCGCCAAATCGATCCGGACCATGTCCAGGCGTCACCCGTCCCACTGCATTCCGGTGCCGCGAGATTTTACCGGGAGCGAGAATTGTTTCCATGAGAAGGCGGTCCTACCACGTTCAGATTCTTGCAGGTCTCCTTGTCGTGGCGACCATTCTGCTCATGTGGTTTGGATACCGCGCAACATCGGAATGGCAGCGAAGCACGCGGCAGGTCCTGGATCGCCGCACCGTTGAAGTGCTGTATCTCATGGTGACCGCCCTCAGTCGAGACATGCGAGCGGTGCAGGGACAGGTCCTTCCTCAACTGAGTATCGCAAGTAACGACGCGGGCATTTATGAAATCAGCGACGAAGTGGCGAAAGCGTTCGCGAGATTTCCTTACCCGGATTCCTTTTTTAGCTGGACGGGTGGCCCCTCCAATGAGAAGCGCGTCCTCTATGCATTTAACCGCGCCGATCGACCGCCGTCTTGGCACAAGAGCCCCGTTCAAGCCACCGAGTTTCCGACCACATTGTTGAAGGATCCGCCGGAACTCGATGCGATGAAGCATGTGCTTCTCGAGCAGGCATCGCTTCACACACCATTCATTCTCTTTGAAACGACGATTGACGAAGAACCGTATCAAGTCATCGCGCGACCGGTCTACGTTCCGGGATCGCGCACGACGCTGCGAGGCATCGTTGGATTCACAGTGAATCTGAATTGGGTGCGGACCCATTACTTCAACGAGCTAGCCGCTCAGTTATCGCGCGTGGTCGTCGTGCGTGGGAGCATGGTTCTCGAGGTCCTCGACGAAAACAATGCGCTGATCACATCGAACCGCGCATCGTTGGGTATTTCGAGCGATGCCGGCTCCACACGCGAGCGAAAATTTCCCTTGATGTTTTTCGATCCGGTGCTTCGCGCAAGCGCGCCGGCAGAAGTTTTGCCCGTTCGATACTGGACCGCGCGCGCTCAGGCAGCGCCGGACGAATCCATTCTGGCGGCGGCCAGCGGCGCCCGCCGGACGTTCATGTTGATTTCGTTCGCCGCGGCTGCCGCCGTCATTGCGCTTCTTCTCACAGCGCGGGCTGCGCGTTCGGCGGCGATTCTCGCGACGATGAAGTCCGACTTCGTATCGGCCGTCACGCATGAACTCAAAACGCCGCTTTCCAGTATTCGACTGGTCAGCGAGACGCTGGCTCGCGGGCGCTTTCGATCGTCGGAGAAGGTAGCAGAATACGCTTCGCTGTTGCTGAATGAGGTCTCGCGGCTGACGCGGACTGTCGACAATCTGCTTACCGTTTCACGCGTGCAGGACATCCAGCACTTCTACACCTTCGAATCCCTGGATCCCGGCACGCTGCTCGAAGATGCGCTCAACAGCTTTCACTCCCACTTGAAGGAAGACGGGTTCGAGGTGAACGTCGATATCCCTGCACCGCTTCCAACTGTCTACGCGGATCGTTTGGCAATCATCCAAGTGTTGGAAAATATTTTGGACAATGCTATCCGCTATTCAAATGGAACGCGGCACCTCACGATTTCAGCTTCTGCCTTCGACGGCCAGGTTAGCTTGAAGATTGCCGACAAGGGTCGTGGTATCCCTCCCGAAGACGTGCCACATGTATTCGAAAAGTTCTACCGTGGTCATGATGCCGCTGCGGGCGGCAGCGGCTTAGGGCTGGCGATTGCCCAACGGATTATGAAGGATCATCATGGCGAAGTGAGGCTGCAAAGTACGCCCGGCGCCGGAACGATGGTAGAGATCGTGTTGCCGCTCGACAAAAGGAAGCTGGAAGGATGAGACGGCGAATTCTGGTCGTAGAAGACGACACCTCGCTCGCGCGCGTGCTGTGCGACAACCTGGTCTACGAAGGCTTCGACGTCGCTTTGGCCGGTGACGGTCATGGCGCGCTGAGAGAACATGGGGTCTTTCACCCGGATCTCGTGCTTCTGGACCTCACCCTGCCTGGTTTGGATGGACTCGAAGTGTGCCGCAGACTGACTCGTGAACAGTCGCGAACGGGAATAATTATTCTGACTGCTCGCACACAAAATGACGACAAGGTTCAGGGCCTGAGGCTCGGAGCCGACGACTACATCACGAAGCCATTTGCCCTTGACGAACTTCTAGCTCGCATTGAGGCCGTTCTTCGCCGCGTCCATCCCGCGGAAGAAAAGCTCGTTCTGGGTTCGCTGCACATCGACTTCAACCGCTACACCGCCGAGCGCAATAAACAGAAAGTCGCTTTCAGCCAGCGCGAAATCGAAGTGTTGCGATACATGAGCGCGCGTGCAGGCAAGGTCGTCAGCCGCGATGAACTGCTCCGCAATGTGTGGGGTTACCAAAACATCCCGCTCACTCGCAGCGTGGACAATCTGATTGCGCGCTTGCGATGGAAGATCGAACCGGATCCCGACAATCCACGATACATTCACACCGTCTACGGGGATGGTTACCGTCTGACGGTGTAAGGCGAGGAGTAAGAGCAGAAATTGAAAATTGGACGAGTCCTGCATCTCGAATCCGAGATCCGAAATCGCAAATTGGACGGGTCCAATTCGAAATTTCGGATTTCGGATTTGAGATGCAGGATTCGTCCAATTTCGAATTTTCCCGAAGGGGCCGAGACGTTCACTCTGCCGGCAGCGCGAATGCCGCCAATCGAGCCACCAACATTAGGTTTCCTCCAACGTTTGCGCTACCTTAGCCTACAATAACCTCGAAAGGAAGATTCGAAATTGGACGAATTAGTCGGCCGCCAATTACGCGAATTACGCAAATTCATTTGCGTAATTGGCGTAATTGGCGGCCTGACAGTATCTGTCTTTGCTGAGGACCTCTCCATCCACCGCGCCCTTATCGACCGGTATTGTTTAACCTGTCATACACAACGACAAAAGGATCGAGGCGTCGTCCCAATCGCGCTGGATAAACTCGATCTCTCGAAAGTTGCCGCAGATGCCGAGACGTGGGAAAAAGTCATCCGAAAGTTGCAGGGTGGTCTAATGCCTCCGCCGGGTTCGCCGAGACCCGAGCGCCCAGCCACGCGAAACTTGGTTTCTTGGTTAGCGACCGAACTTGACAAAGCTGCGGCGGCAACGCCGAATCCAGGCCGGCCCCTCCTTCACCGATTGAATCGCACCGAATATGTCAACGCGATCCGTGATCTGCTGGCATTGGACATCGATGGCGCGTCGTTCTTGCCTCCCGACGATTCGGCGTACGGCTTCGACAATATTTCGGATGCGCTTGGTCTTTCGCCGTCGTTGCAGGAACGCTATCTTTCCGCAGCTATCAAAATCGGCGCGCTTGCTGTCGGTGATCCACAAGTCAGCGCCGGAGGCGAAACTTACCGCATTCGACAGGACCTCTCTCAGGATCAACACCTCGAAGGAATGCCGTTAGGCACGATCGGCGGGACGCGAGTTCGTCACAACTTCCCCGTCGACGGTGAGTACCTCCTGCAGGCCAACCTTTATCGAACCAATTTGAATATCGTGCGGGGCCTCGAATCGGCGCATGAAGTCGAGTTCACCATCGATGACGAGCGCGTGCATGCAGCCAAGCTTGGAGGGCCGGAGGATTTGGCGGCGTTATTCCAGGCGCCGACAGATACTGGAGACGCCGTCGACGCTCGCTTGCGAGTGCGCGTGCCCGTGAAAGCAGGGAGCCACGACGTGACGGTCGCCTTCGTTCAAGAACCTCAAACTGCGCGACCGGACCGCCTGCAGCGATACCTCCGAAGTTCTGTAGATAACTTCGATTGGTCCGGACAACCGCATATTCAAACGCTATCTGTCACTGGCCCTTTCAACTCAGTAGGTCCGGGCGACACACCAAGCCGCCGTCGGATTTTCATATGCCGTCCCTTTCCGCAAGCTGCGGAGGCGGCCTGCGCAAAACAAATAATCTCGACTTTGGCTCGGCGCGCGTATCGCCATCCAATTAGCGATGACGAGGTGCAGCGAATCATGGGCTTCTATGAAGACGGTCGCCGGAAAAGCGGATTCGAGGGCGGTATCGAGGCGGCCCTACAACGCATTTTGGCTAGTCCGCAGTTTCTATTCCGAATCGAGCGCGATCAGACTGAAGGCATCAGTCCTGTCGAACTTGCTTCGCGGCTTTCTTTTTTTCTCTGGAGTAGTATTCCCGATGACCAGCTGTTGAAAACCGCCACGCAGGGAAAGCTGAAGCAGCCTGCAACGCTGGAGCGTGAAGTGCGGCGGATGCTGGCCGATTCGAAGTCTCAGGCATTCGTCGAAAACTTTGCCGGACAATGGTTGCGGTTGCGCAATCTGCGGAACGTGCTTCCGAATTCGGATTTGTTTCCCGATTTCGATGACAATCTTCGTCAATCGTTCAGCCGCGAAACCGAGCTTTTCTTCGACAGTATCATTCGGGAAGACCGAAGTGTGCTCGACTTATTGACGGCGGATTATTCGTTCGTCAACGAACGGCTCGCGCGCCATTACGGCATGCCGGATATTTATGGCAGCCGCTTCCGGCGCGTGACGATCGAGAATCCCGCGCGCCGCGGCTTGCTCGGACAAGGAAGCATTCTCGCGGTAACGTCACACGCCGAACGCACATCGCCTGTACTCCGTGGAAAGTGGATTCTCGAAAACATTCTCGGCACACCTATCCCTCCGCCGCCGCCCGACGTGCCGCCTCTGAAGGAGCGCTCCGAAGGCGAGAGGCCGCGGACCATGCGCGAGCAAATGGCGGAACATCGGGTTAATCCGGCCTGTGCCAGCTGTCACAAAATCATGGACCCCATTGGCTTCGCGATGGAAAATTTTGATGCGGTTGGTGCGTGGCGTACGCGCGAAGAAGGCGGGCCCATCGACGCATCCGGAGAACTGGTTGATGGGAGTAAGGTGAACGGTGTGGTGGAACTGCGTCAAGCTTTGCTGAGTGACCCTGAACGCTTCGTCGCAACGGTAACGGAAAAGATGATGACGTATGCTCTCGGACGCGGTGTCGATTATCGTGACATGCCATCGGTGCGAAGCATCGTGCGAGACGCAGCTCGCAATAAATACCGGTTTTCCGACCTGGTTTTGGGTATTGTACGAAGTACCCCGTTTCAGATGAGACAGAAGGTGTGAATGAATTTTGAGCCGCGCGGCGGAATAGTTGCCCAACATAGCTGGCGCAGCGAGCGTCACAATTCTAGCCACGGGCGCAGCTCGTGGAACACGATTGCGGGAGAATCCAGTCCCGTTAGGGACGACACAAATCGATTGTGCCGCCCCTACGGGGCTTGGTTCTTCCCGCCGAACAATCCACGGGCTGCGCCCGCGGCTAAGATTGTTTCGCCGCTACGCGGCTCGTAAGGAGAACTTCTGCAGTGTTCGTAACTAAGAAATCTCTCTCGAGGCGAACATGGCTTAAAGGAGCAGGTGCTGCAATAGGACTGCCTCTGCTCGATGCGATGCTGCCGGCGTTCGCTAGAGCCGCTGCTCCTCGCCTGCGCTTCGGTGTGGTGTACTTTCCGAACGGCGCGATCATGCAGCAGTTCACGCCAAAATCCGTTGGAGCTGGGTTCGAGTTCACTCCTATTCTCAAGCCGTTTGAGCCGTTCAAGGATTCGACGATTGTGCTCACGAACTTTACGCGCTCACACCCGGGAAGCCAGGTTGGAGATCACGCTGTCAGCGTCGCAGGATTTCTAACCGGTGTGTGGCCGAAACGAACGGAAGCCGAAGACGTTCTCGCAAACACCACGATCGACCAAATCGTCGCGAACCAGATCGGCCAGGAAACACCGTTACCTTCGCTGGAATTGGCGACCGAAGATTTCACCGGATACGTCGGCGCATGCTCGCCGGGCTTCAGTTGTAATTACATGAATACGATTTCATGGCGCACGCCGACGACTCCCCTGCCGATGGAAACGAACCCACGCGCGGCATTCGAGCGAGTGTTTGGAGATGCAGGTAACTCAGCGGAGCGACGGGCTCGAATTCAGATGCAACGCAGCATCCTCGATTCAATTTCCGAAGAGGCAGCGAATCTTCAGCGGGGCCTGGACGCGCGGGATCGCACCAGAGTCAACGACTATCTTGAAAACATACGCGAGATCGAACGGCGCATTCAGCAGATCGAACGGCGTAACAACTCCGATAACGTCACGCTCAATGCGCCGGCCGGTGTGCCGGATTCGTTCGAGGATCATGTTGCATTAATGTTCGACCTCGTCGTCGCCGCGTACCAGGCAGACGTGACGCGAGTCTTCACGTTCATGATGTCGCGTGAGCTGAGTCAGCGCACTTATCCTCAAATCGGCGTCACCGAGCAACATCACAGCGTATCGCACCACACGAACAATGCAGACAAGATGGCCAAGGTCGCCAGGATCAATACGTACTATGCCGGCCTCTATACCAAGTTTCTCGAGAAATTGCGCACCACTCTGGATGGCGACGGATCGCTGCTCGATCATTCTCTCCTGTTCTATGGCGCCGGCATGGGCGACTCGAATTCGCACGCGTCCGATCCGCTGCCGATCGTTGCGACCGGAGGAGGGGTTGGAACAGGACATCGTCATATTCAGGTGACCACGCGCACACCTGTAGGCTGCCTCTGGTCGACGGTCGCCAATCGCTTTGGTGTGCCGATGGAACGTTTCGGTGACGGTGTGGGAATGATCGATGGGATATTTTAGGAAGGTCTTCATTGCGCTAACGCTGGTCAGTTTGCCCATCGTTGCACAAGCGCCGCAGCCCGACGGAACCATGCCGCTGCATTTCGCTGTACGCAACGATGATTTTGGCGAAGCCCAGCGCCTGATTCGAGCAGGGGCCAATCCCAGCGCGGCCAATCGATACGGCGTAACGCCGCTCTCACTTGCTGCAACAAACGGAAATGCCCGGATGGTCGAGATGTTGCTGAAGGCCGGCGCCGATCCGAAGGCCAACTTGCCCGGAGGCCAGACCCTCCTTATGACAGCTGCACGCACCGGAAACGCTGGTGTGGTGAAACTCCTGTTGGCGCATGGCGGCGATCCAAACGCGACGGAGAACACGAATCAGGAAACAGCACTGATGTGGGCAGCCGCTGAAAATCATCCCGAAGCCGCGAAGCTGCTCATTGCCGGCGGAGCCAACCTCAACGCGCGCTCGAAAAAATTGGAATACAAGACGGATCGCTTCGGACTCGAGGGTGTGTTGACGATCCTGCCGCGAGGATATTGGACGCCACTGATGTATGCCGCCCGGGAAGGCTCGCTCGATGCCGCACGCGTTCTGGCAGACGCGGGCGCGGAGCTGAACCTTACCGATCCCGATAGCACAACGGCTCTCGTTCTTGCGATCATCAACGGACACTACGACACCGCTGGGTTATTGGTAGAAAAAGGCTCCGATCCCAACATTGCCGACGCCGCGGGAATGGCCGCTCTGTACGCCGCAGTCGATATGAATACGCTGTCCGAAGTGTTTGGCCGGCCGCGTAAAAAATCGCCGGATCAACTCAGCGCGCTGGATTTGATCGAGAAGCTATTGGATCACGGCGCATATCCAAACGCTGCTCTCAAGGCTCCAACACTGTACCGCGCACACACGCCTGGTGAACGTATCCTCGGCGAAGGCGCGACCCCTCTCATGCGCGCCGCTAGAAATGGTGATGCCGCAGCGATGCGGTTATTGCTTGCGAAAGGCGCAGATCCGTCAACGGATCAGAAGAATCACACGACGGCCTTGATGCTGGCCGCTGGACTCGGACGGGGACTCGGAACGTTTGCGGATGAATTCGCGTCGGAGTCTGAGATGTTGGAAGCCGTTAAGGTCTTGCTCGATCGGCATGTCGATATCAACGCTGCGAACGATGCGGGACAAACGGCGCTGCATTTTGCTGCTCTATCGATGGATTCCGTCGTCGAATTGCTCGTCAAGAACGGTGCCAAGATCGATGCCGTCGATAAACAAAATCGAACTCCTCTCGACATGGCATTGGGCAAAGGCGGCCCCGGCCGCGCCGGCCAAGCAGCCGCGCCTCGTCCAAGTACGATCGCACTGCTTCAAAAATTGGGCGCGCGGCGATAAGACGAATAGGTTGAGATCTTTTAAGTGGTGAGCCATTCCCACGCCGGCTGTACTTCGACGCGGACACCCTCGAGCGAAACGCGATCCCTCTGGTTTAGAGTGAGGATCAAGGCCCGTCGTTTGCGGCCCGCCAAAGCTGCGGCACGAACGGCTCCGCACAATTCACGATTCTGATTTGACGGCGTCAATTCGGCGCACACTTGAATCGCTTCGGAATCTGTCACGAAATCGCACTCCCAGACATTCTTCTCGCCGGCATAGGCAAGGGCAATATCACGCCGCCGCAAAGCGAGGAAAACGGCATTCTCCAAACGATGCCCGAGATCCGGAGCCGCTTGCGGCGAGTTCGCACGCCGGAGACCGTTGTCGACACAGTAATATTTGCTCGGCGCGACGACACGTTTCTTGAAAGACGCGCTGAATCGTGGCACCGGAAAAAGCAGATAGGCATCCTCAAGGTATTCCAAGTACCGCGACGTCTGTGCAACGGCGGGAATTGCGAGCGATTTTGTGAGCGTCTGCATCGAAAAATGCTGCCCCGTGTTCGCCAGAAGAAACAGCGCAAGGTTCATGACGTGGCGTGTCTCCCGCAAACTGTAGCGCGCAGCGATATCACGTTGAACGATGTCGCGAAGCAATTCCTGCAGCACTCGTGAATCGAGTTCGCGCAGAAACGTCGGAAATCCACCCTCGTCCACAAACGAAGTCAAGGAGGCGGGACCAGGCTTCAAACGCCTGTAGGCCAGGTATTCCGCGTAGCTGAACGGAAACACCTCGAACGTCATCTGCCGGCCAGTCAATTTCGATCCGAGTTCACGGCCTAGCAAGGAAGCGTTGGAACCTGTGATACAGACGGTCCTGCCGCGATCCAGAAGAGATCGAACCAGCCGCTGCCATTCGTCCACTTCCTGAACTTCATCCAGAAAGATGGACGCTTTCTTTGCCGCCATCTCTTCTATAAGCGAAAGAAACAGCGGAAAATCTTCGGGTGAAAGCCCAAAGAGACGCGTGTCCTCAAGGTTGCAATAGAACGAATCCGGACGTTGGCGCATCAACTGCGCCTGCAGCACGCTCTTCCCGGCCCGGCGTACTCCCGTAAGGACGAGCGCCTGGCCAGAACGGACCGGTAAGGTCGATGCAATCTCCCTCGGAATCTCCGGAGCCGGCGTTTCGGAAGGTCGCTGATCGGCAAGAATGCCCGCAAGTGTATCTCGTAAGAACACAGTAATGTTATATCATGAGATACAAAATGACAACGATCGTCGCAGAATTGCATGAGCGGATAATTCAGGAAGCGAGGGCCGCATCAGCGCTGAATCATCCCAACATCGGTTCCCGTGGCAAGTCTTGAAGCTGCTTGCCACGGGTTCCGGTGTCACGGTTAACCAGCTGCCGCAGGGGTGCTACGCTCTGGTCCTCTGACGAAGATCATGAGCGCGGAGGTTCCTTCCCCTTTTGGCCTTTTCCTCTCGCCCGACAATCGCTATCTGCTCTACACGAAGATGTCTTCATCGGGCGCAGACCTGATGCTCGTCGAAAACTTTCACTGAGGCGGAGCGGCACCCCGACCACGGCCCCGGCCGCCTCTTCCGCCACGCTCACCCACTTGTACCGGTAATGCGAACGCCAACAATTGGGGCGCCTGCTGATTGGCAGCGCCGACCGAAACCAGGATGAATTGGCGGCCCTGATGCACGTAGGTCATCGGCAGACCGGTTTGCATGGCTGGCATCGGAATTTGCGCGATGATCTCGCCGGTTTGCTTGTCGTAGGCATCAAGCAACGGGTCCGTGCCGTCTCCGGCAAAAAGCAATGTCTTGGTGACGAGCAATCCGACGTTTCTCGGGCTGCCGGTTTTCGGAATCGTCAGCCCTTGAAGAGCCGGATTGTTTTTGACATTGGGTGGTGTATCGCCGTTGGCGATCTGCCACGCGATGATTCCCTTGTTCATGTCGTAGGCTGTGATGCGGCCATAAGGCGGCTTGATCAAGCGCAGACCTTGGACTGTCGGTAACTGAGCTCCGCCGCCACCACGGTAGTCCGGCGGTCCGTAGGTTCCCGAAGGCAAAGGCGTCGCAGGAGGTGGATTCCGAGTCAACGCAATTACACCCGGATTCGTCGCCGAACTGACGTACACGAAGCCGCGCTCCGGATCCGCGGAACCTCCCCACCAGTTGGATCCTCCGCCAAGACCGGGCAGCGCGACTGTTCCCCTCGTTCCATCCGGTGCATTCGCGAGTGAACCCGGTGTGTAGATCGATCCGTAACGTAGTCCGGAGTTTTTGAGCGCTTCGACGGCCTGTCTTCTCAACTCCGGCGTGAAATCAATCAGGTCGCTCTCCTTGAGACCCTGCACATCGTAGCCCGGCGGCTTCGAGGGAATCGGTTGCGTTGGAGAAGTCCATTCTCCGGGCACATCAGTTTGCTTAACTGGAGTCTCCGGCATCGGCCAGACCGGTTCACCGGTGGTCCGATCGAGAACATAAGCGAACGCTTGCTTCCCAAGTTGGACGACCGCTTTGATCGGCTTTCCATCGACGGTAATGTTGAGAAGGATTGGATGAGGCGGCATGTCGTAATCCCAAATATCGTGATGTACGAGTTGCCGGTACCAGATCCTCTTTCCCGTTTTGATATCGAGGCAAACCAACGACGAAGAAAACAGATTGGCGCCGGGACGGTGGCCGCCATAAGTATCGTTCGTGGCGTCCTCTATATTGAGGTACACATAGCCGAGTTCCTCATCCGTGGAGAACGGGCCCCAAACGCCCGCGTTACCTGTGTAATCTGCCGATCCATTCAGCCAGGTGTCATATCCGAATTCGCCTTTGCGGGGAATCGTATGGAAGACCCAAAGCTTCTTACCGGTGCGAACGTCGAACGCGGTCACGTCACCTTTCACGTTGTTGTACGTAGGAGACGACGGCGTCAAAGCCGGGCCAACGATGATCACATCGTGGGAAATCACCGGCGGCGAACTATTGCCGATCCTTCCAATCAAATCACCTTTGTAATCCAGATCGAGCGCTTCAAAGAGATCAACCGCGCCGCTCCGTCCAAAGCTGCCGATTGGAATGCCGGTCTTTGCGTTCAACGCCACGAGTTGGAATCCGGGCGTGATCGTGATGATCCGTTCATCGTTTCCATCGGTCCAATACGCCACGCCACGCGCATATTTGCGCGCCGCTCCTTCTTCGCGCGGGCTTGATTCGGGTCTCCAGGTCCAGAGCGTTTCCCCCGTCCCTGCATCTGCGGCAACGATGGTGCGGCGAGGGCTGAGCGGAAAATAGAGGACGCCGTTCACCATGATGGGAGTGGTCTCAGAGCTGGCCGCTCCGAAATTGTCGAATTTCCAACTCCATGCAAGCTGGAGGCTCTTCACGTTGTCGCGATTGATTTGATCGAGTGGCGAGTAACCCGTACTGCCGTTTTCACCGGCATAGAAGCGCCATTGTCCATCCTTGGCCCCTTGCTGTGCTATTCCTGGAAATGCCCAAATCGCGAAAGCGGCTAACAGTGCGTAAATGACATAACGAATAGATCGCGTCATTGATGTGTCCTCCGAGAACATCTGAAACTCAAACGGTTTGTCATGATTGTCATGAGTTGAGGTAAGTTTTGCGGTGTTTATACTGTGCCTTGGGAATGAATTCAACAAGGAAACCATGCAGACATTTCAAATTGCTCCAGTCCATATGAAAGCCCTTTTGGTGTTTTTGCCTATCGTGGCAATTCCGCTCCGATGAACAAAGTTTCCTCTCCTCCACGGACGGCCCGGTCGGCGATGTTCGTTGCAGGTGGGATATTGGTCAGCCGCCTGGCAGGTCTAGTCCGAACGCGCATTTTTGCTCATTACTTCGGCCTTTCGGATCAGGGCGACGCATTCGCGGCAGGTTTCAGAATTCCGAATTTTCTCCAAAGCTTGTTTGGTGAGGGGGCATTGTCCGCGTCGTTCATCCCTGTTTATGCGGCGCTGCTCGGGCGCGGCGATCGACGCGAAGCGGATCGAGTAGCGGGAGCCGTCGCATCGATCCTCGCACTCGTCGTTTCTGTTCTTGTATTGCTTGGGGTGCTGGCGACACCGTTGCTGATCGATGCGATCGCGCCAGGATTCACCGGGGCCAAACGAGACCTGACGATTCAAATCGTACGCGTCCTCTTTCCCGGCGCCGGATTGCTGGTGCTGTCGGCATGGTGCCTCGGTGTTTTAAATAGCCACCATCGTTTTCTTCTTTCCTACACGGCGCCTGTGATGTGGAACGCCGCGATGATTGCGACTCTGATCGTTTATGGCGGCTCGAGTCTTCCTGAACTGGCCATCATGCTCTCGTGGGGTTCTGTCGCTGGAAGCGCATTGCAGTTTGCAGTGCAGCTTCCGATTGTGATTCGCCTGGCGCCCCATTTGAAATTCGGACTCGACACGGCATCGGATCATGTAAGGACAGTCGTCCGCAATTTTGTTCCGGTATTCATGAGCCGCGGCGTCGTACAAGTGAGCGCATACATCGACGCACTGATCGCAAGTCTTTTGCCCACAGGTGCGGTCGTCGGGCTAACGAACGCGCAACTTCTGTACACGCTTCCCGTCAGCTTGTTCGGCATTTCCGTCTCGGCCGCTGAATTACCTGCGATGGCAGGCGCCTTGGGCGCCGATCCTGCGGGAGCAACGGCGATTCGGCAGCGGTTGAACTCCGGATTGCGCCAAATCGCGTTCTTTGTTGTGCCGTCTGCTGTGGCGTTCATTGCACTGGGAGATGTCGTCGTGGCTGCCCTCCTTCAAACGCCTACTGGGCGATTCACGCATTCCGATGCGGTATACGTTTGGGGCATTCTCGCCGGTTCCGGCGTTGGCTTACTGGCTTCGACGTTGGGACGCTTGTACTCGTCCACTTACTACGCGCTGCGAGATACGCGTACACCATTGCGATACGCGCTCGTCCGCGTCGGACTTACAACCGTGCTTGGCTATTTGTTCGCGATTCCGCTGCCGCGCGCTCTAGATATTCCGGCAGTGTGGGGCGCGGCTGGACTAACGGCATCGGCTGGAATCGCAGGGTGGGTCGAAATGCTCATGCTGCGCCGAACATTGAATTCGCGAATCGGACACACGGGCCTGCCTTTCGCGTATGTCGGCAAACTCTGGGGTGCAGCAATTGCCGGGGCGATCGCTGCATGGCTCGTGAAACTCGCCGCTCCGCCAATGCGTCCGGAGATCGCAGCCATCGTGATTCTCGGCCCTTACGGCCTGGTTTTTCTTTCTGCGACGATTCTTATGCGCATTCCCGAAGCTTCGAGTGTCATTTCACGTCTTCGACGGCCGTGATTGCTGTTGCCCGCAGAAGCCGCGTAGCGAGCTATGTTGGGCAACAGCCCCTTTGAACGCCGCAAAGCGGCTTAAGGCCTGGGATATTTCGCTGCTAAATCCAAAATGACAGAAATGAGTTCCTTCGGTTCGAACGGCTTTGGCATGTGACGCTGGAATCCAGCGGATAAAACGGTGTCGCGATCGATCGCTGTGGTAAATGCTGTTAGAGCAATCGCCGGAACAATCTTCCCGCTACGTTCTCGATCTCGCGCACGAACGCGGCCGATGAGTGTGTAACCGTTGTATTCCGGTATTCCGATGTCCGCGACGATGACATCGGGACGCGATCGGTCATAGGCGGAAAGCGCGGATTGCACGGAAGCAGTTGCAGCGACGTCGCTGCCTTCGGCTTCCAACAAAACCTTCAAGAGTTCTCGCGTATCGTCATCGTCTTCCACAACGAGAACGCGGACACCCTTGAGTGCATCATTCATACAAATCCGCCTACTTACACATGACGCTCTTTGGTGGCGTATGCTCGCAAGCGATGTTTTCGGTGCGTCCCGCCGCGAGGTCGGAGCAGGCGATATCCGCTGCGGTCTTCATGGCCTCATCTTTAGTGGTACCTGCGGCGGGCTGGCATGAAGTCCTTCCGTGAAATTCGACACAAACTTCGCAACTGACGCGGGCAAGTCCGGTTGCAGAGTAAATGATGAACCCGATGAGTGCAACAAAACCCACACCGACGAGAATTTTCCAGAGCTTCGGCATCAGTGAATTCCGAGAAGAGCGCGTCCTTCAGGTGAAATCTTTTCGGGCGTCCATGGCGGATCCCAAACCACCTGAACATCCGCTTCAACAATTCCGGGCAGGTCCAAGAGTTTGTTTCGAGCATCCGCGGCGATGGAGCCACCCATGCCGCAACCTTGCGCGGTCAGCGTCATTTTGACGTCAACACGAGAGCCATCGTGCAACTGCGAGATTTGCATATCGTAGATGAGGCCGAGGTCGACGATGTTGACGGGAATCTCAGGATCGAAGCAGGTCTTCAACGCGCTCCACACTTCCTTTTCGAGGTCTTCTCCGGTTAGCGTTTGTCCCGAACCGCTTCCACTCTCCACCGGCCGAGCCTCGCGGCCGATGGCATCGGCGTCACGATTGGAGAGCCGAAATAGTCCGCCATAGCTCGGAACCAGGAGTGTGTAGGAACCGCCGAGCGACTGTGTGATCATCACTTCCGTTCCCTGAGGCAGCATCAGTGTGTGACCGGCCGGTACAGCGACAACCTGGCAATCGCGCGTCAACTTGATGGGCTCATCCGTCTGATAACTCATAGAAATCCTCAATTCCATTATAAGCTGCTCCTAGAATGCGAGCGGAATCCAAATTGCTGCCAGTTAAGAGTGTGATCCAAGCACGTTAGTCGTGGAAGGAATCACTGCACCGTTAGGAGGTTCCAAACAAATGGCAAAATGTCAGATCCATAAAATCGACCTCGTTTCGTTTTGCCCTGCATGTCGGGGTTCAGTGAGGTCGGCGCGGAAGGCCGCGTCGTCGCGCAGAAACGGCATGCTCGGCGGAAGGCCGCGCAAATCATCGCGGCGGCGGACCAGCACCAGGACACGATCCACACGATCAATGCGATCAATGCGATCCGCCCGCACTACGCGTTCTCGCAGGGCGTCCGCTTCACGCTAACATCCTTCATTCTTCCCAACTCAAACTTTAGCGGCGGTCTATGACCGCCGTTCGGCGCTCAAAGAACAGAACGAGCCGCCAATTACGCCAATTTCGCGAATTGTGACCCCAATCCGCGTAATTCGCGTAATTGGCGGCTCGTTGCAATTGCCCTACCGCAGGGATCTAATTGAATGGGAAAATTCGTCGAAAGGAGCTGGCATGCACACGATAGCATTCGCAATGTTGTTGATGGTTGCTCAACGGACCGACGGTGCATCATCGCCTCCCGTGCTCATCGTCAACGGCTCTGCCCAAATTCTAGCAATGCCCGACGAAGCTGTTGTGCGTTTGGGGATCGTGCGCCAGTCGCAGAATGCACAAGCTGCGCAAGAACAGGCAAATGGCGTCGCTCAAGAAATTCTTGCTGCGATCGAAAAAGTTGGGATTCGGCCAAATCAGATTAAAACGGCAAGGCTAACCTTGTCCCCCGTTTACGCTCCTCGTGGACCCGACTCCCGAGATGCTCCAAGAATTGTGGCTTACAACGCAACCAACACTGTCTCTGTGCGGCTGGATAATTTGTCGTCGGTAGGAGCAGTGATCGATGCTGGTCTGAAGGCGGGCGCGAATCAACTGGAGGGCGTTCAATTCAGTTTACGTAACGAATTGCCTTCCCGGCAACAAGCTCTCAAGCAAGCAGTCGAGGAAGCACGAAGTAAGGCGCAAGCGATGGCCGATGCGTCACGAGTAAATCTTGTAGAGGTCCTGGAGATCACAGAAGGCAATGTGTCCGTAGTACCGGTGCGGCTGGGAGGCGGAGTCGCCTACGCGTCGTCAGCGACAGGACAAGTACAAACGCCTGTGTCCGCAGGAGACATTGAAGTGAACGCGACCGTCACGATTCGCTATCGAATATCTTCGAAGTAGTTTCGGTCCGGTATGCGTACGCCATGTCTGAAGTAGAGAACGCAAACCCGGGATGACCATCGCGGTCGAGAATTATTAATCCGCCCCGGCCACCGGTGCGTCGCGTCAAGAGCACGACGGCTTCGTCAGCAGCTTCTTGCGGCGATCGTCCCGCAGCAACGAAATCATTGGCTGTTTTTGCAAGGACGACCTTCATGATCGACTCGCCGTGACCGGTTGTTGAGACGGCACTCACTAGATTGTCGGCGTAGCAACCGCAGCCAATCAGGGCCGAGTCACCAACGCGACCGGGAAACTTGTACAACGTGCCGCCAGTCGATGTTCCAGAGGCGAGATTACCTTGTCTATCGAGTGCGACGGCGCCCACAGTGCCTAAATTCGCCAGCTCGCCGGAAAGCGACGTCCAGAGCGCGGCTTCGCGATGCACGACAAGATCCTTGGGATCGCAAAGTCCGATTCCATTCTCCAGGGCAAACTGCTCGGCGCCGTAACCCACAATCATCATGTGTTCACTTTTTTCGAGGATCGCTCTGGCAAGCCGAATCGGATTTCTGATGCGCTCAACGGCAACAACGGCGCCAGACTTGAGTGTGGCGCCGTTCATCAGGATTGCATCGAGCTGAATTTTACCGTCGCGATTGAGGTGAGATCCGATACCGGCATCGAATACCGGCTCGTCTTCGAGTTCGATGATTGCTTGCTCACAAGCATCGAGGGCTGAACCACCCGTCTCGAGTACTCTCCAACCACGGTCGAGCGCGCGCTGAACTCCAGTTCGGCAACTCTCTTTCAGTTCCGCTGGAATTTCCCAGGCTCCGCCATGGACGATCAGCGCAATAGGACTCACATTTAAAGTATAACTATCCGCGTCGCCGATCCGTCTCCTGCAAGACAGTTCCGTAGTTGATTCCCAAGAACGTGACCGACTGGGTGATGTGTCCTTTCACGCCGACCTTCGCACCTCTGCTCGGAACGCCGCGACCTCTTGTCCAAACCCACAATCGTCCCGTTCCATCATCAATCTGGTAGACGCCCTGTCCCAACGTCCCGATCGACGCCCCGATCGATTGAGTTACGGTACCTGCGACCGCGACCTCTTTATTCATGAAACGGCCTGGATCTGCGTTGATATCCCCAATCTTCACGCGCTCGCATGCGACCAGCGCGAGTCCCATCATCAAAATGGCAACGAAATAAATGATTCTCTTGGTTGTCATTGGCGGCTCCTTACTTATTGCGGGTTGCTAGGTCGTAAACGAGGCCGGCTATACCACCGGATAGCGCTCCAATCCCTGCGCCCTTTCCGCCGCCAGCGATGGCGCCAATCGCCGCGCCTGCTCCAGCGCTTCCGCCAACGATCAAAGCCTCGCGTTCCAACGAGCGCTTCTGATGGGTTTGATAAACCGGAGTCGAAACGGGAACCGAATCCGAAACGTAGACTGTCCTCGGCTGAACAAGGTGTGTACGGCTCACCACCGGCGCAGCCTGTAAATTCCGCTCAGTTGCCAGGGACTTCTCTTCGATGGGGTTAAATGCCCGGCTCGTCGTGGTGTAAATTCCGTTCGCCATGGTGCCGATCAAGAAAGCAAGAACTAGACCTGCCGCGATTAAGATTTTGGATCTCATGGGACTTACCTCCTCTCGCACTTTGTTTTGACGCGGTCCTCGCGGCATTCGAAAGCACGCGCGGAAAATTTCCCCCGCCTGAAACGCAGGTCCCCACAGGGATTTTTTTGACGCACAACTTCTAAGCATTTGAGGACGCAACAGAATGGCTGCGGATGTTTTCCACGGCACACAGTGTGCAGTTGCACCCTTAAGGACAGGAACCATTGAGGAGGGATAAGCATGTCCGTGAACAAACTAGGAACCATCTTGCTTTCCGGCTTCCTGATGTTTGCTACGGCCCCTTTGTCGTTCACACAGTCGACCGATCAAGACACGACTAAGAAGCAAACGACGACACAAAAGGGCACGACAACAAAGGACGCCGGCAAAGCGACAACTTCAGACACACAATCCACCTCGCAATCGACTGAAAAGTCGACGAAGGCTGGGAAAACGAAATCTCAGAGCACTGAGAAGAGCACCACTGGCGAAAAGAAAACCGGCACAACCGAAAAATCAACTGGCGCTAAGAAGGGAAAGAAGACCAGCGGGCTTTCCAATGAAAAAGTTCGTCGAACTCAGATGGCCCTGAAGGAGAAAGGATTCGATCCAGGCCCAATCGACGGAATCATGGGCCCGCTGACCATGACGTCGCTCCGAAACTATCAATCACACAATCACTTGGAAGTCACCGGCAACATCAACGCTGAAACCGAAAAGTCTTTGATGGGCACCGCAGCTGTGAGCCGTAACCGCGGAAGCGAGGAGACTCAGCCGTACTCCACTCGCGAATCGCTTGGGCTGAGCAGCGAAAGCAAAGTATCGAGCGTTGAGGATGTTCGTCAGATTCAGCAAGCTCTGGCGGACCTCATGTACGACCCGGGCGAGATCAACGGAATGATGACTTCACAGACGCAGCAAGCGGTTCGTGAATTTCAGTGGCTGAACAATCTGCCTGCCACCGGCACCATTGATGAGCAAACGAAGATCGCTATCAACACGCAGGCGCAAGGCGGATTTGAGAGCGCTCAGCTGGGAAAAACCTACAGCTCGAGTGCAGAGCGCGAGAAGCCGGAGATCTCCACGGAAGAGCAGACTCAAACTCGAACCGATAGAAGCACGAGCACATCCTCGTCTTCTTCATCTTCATCGGTTCAAAGCAAAGACAACACATATGACACGCGTCATGACTCGACTGCCGCAGACGTCAAGAAGGATCGCGATCGCGACAAGGATACCGACAAGGCAAAGAGTCATGAAAAGCACGCGGCAGGCAAACCCGATAAGGATGCCGCTGAACGGATTTCCAAAGCGACAGGCGTATTGCAAGACCTAACAGCCGCTACCGATAAGCGGATCCCGAACGAATTACTGCAGCGTGCCGAAGCGATTGCAGTGATTCCGAACATGATCAAAGGAGCGCTTGGAATCGGCGGCCGATATGGCAAGGGAGTGGTATCTCAGCGGGCAGACAATGGCCGCTGGAGCGCACCTTCCTTTATCCACATCGGCGGCGGCAGCTTCGGAGCTCAACTCGGCGTCACATCGACGGATCTGGTTTTGGTCTTCACCGACCGCAAGGCACTGAGCCTACTCGAAGGGGGCAAGGACTTAAAACTGGGTGTCGATGCGGGCGTCGTCGCCGGACCTGTCGGCCGATCGGCTGAGGCCGGCGTCAACGCCAACCTGGAATCCGCAATCTATGCGTATTCGCGCTCGAAGGGTCTCTTCGCAGGCATTGCGCTGGATGGCGCAGTTCTGGCGCTAGACAAAGACATGAACGAAAAGGTCTATGGCTCGTCGGTAGACGCAAAAGACATTCTGAACGGAAACATTGCGGCCAATTCGACGGTTCGTCCATTCACGGATGCTCTGGACAAGGCGGTACCGAAGAAGCGCATCAGTCAGAAAAGAGGATTAGAGTTCGAGGACAAACTCCAGAGAGTATCCTGAAGTGGAGGAGTGAAGCCGCGGATTCCATTGAAATCCGCGGCTTTTTTTATTTATGAAAAATCTCAAACGAAAAACTGAAGGACAACCTGAACAGCACTCATATCAACCCAAGCCGCTGCCTTTCCGAACACCATTAAACGGAATTTCAGATCGCACTCTGAAGAACCATCACGACAAGCTCTATGTCGGCTACGTCGGTAAGAAAAACGAAATTGAAAACCGACTTGAAGAATTGGGCCGCAAGATTACCGTGGCGGACGGAAAAGCCGGCAACACCACTTACAGCGAGCTGCGCGCTCTGAAAGACGGCGAGACATACGCCGTGAATGGCGTCTACCTTCATGAATGGTATTTCGAAATTCTCGGTGGCGACGGCAAGTTCGAAAATGCGCGAGAGCTTGTCGGGGCGATTACGGAAAATTACGGTTCCATCGAATCGTTCATCAAATACTTTTCCGAGTGTGCTATGGCCGCTCGTGGTTGGACCGTTTTAGCGTGGGACACGAAAGAGAGTCGATTGTGGATCTACAACTGTGATGCCCACAACCAAGGCGGCGTCTGGGGCGCACTTCCGATCATCGTGCTTGACGTGTACGAGCATGCGTACTTCATGGACTACGGTGCCGATCGGCAAGCGTACCTCAAAGCATTTTGGAAGAACTTCAACTGGACAGCAGCAAACGACTTATTCAAACGCGCATCGTCGATACGGCTCTAGCATCCTAACGTGTTGCTGTGGTAAGGTCCCCTGTTCACAAAGATGAACTGAGGAGGACTGATGGAAGCAGGACTAGAGGCAATCTTCAGGTGGTTGCATGTCTTCGCAGGAATCATCTGGATCGGGCATCTCTACTTCTTCAACTGGGTGAACGGACCGCTCCAGACTAAGCTCGACGGACCGACGAAGAAAGTCGTTAATCCCGAATTGATGCCACGCGCTCTGTACTGGTTCCGGTGGGGAGCTGCCTACACGTGGATAACGGGCGTGCTGCTTTTGATGTTGGTCTACTACCACGGCCAACAGGTCCTCGCCACGGACGCAGTGTGGGGCGTGGGACCAATTGTGATGATCGCTGTTACCTTCATCGCGGTGTTCATCTATGACGCTCTGTGGAAGAGCGGCCTTGCGAATAACCTGCGGGCCGGCGTCATCGTCTCCTTCGTCTTGCTCGCGATCGTTGTCGCGCTTTTTGTTTACTTCGGTCACTTCAGCTACCGCGGAACGCTGATCCACACGGGTGCCCTGTTTGGATCGATAATGGCCTTCAATGTTTGGTTCCGAATATGGCCCTCGCAGCAGAAGATTATTCGGGCCGTAAAAGAAGGCACGGCGCCCGACGCGGCTATTGTGAAGCTCGCCGGCTTACGATCCAGACAAAACACCTACATGTCAGTGCCTTTGGTGTGGGCCATGATCGGACAGCACACAACGTATTTCGCCGGCGGCAATCTTGGGATTCCGAGTGATTTGTACTGGGTTTTCTGGTTGGTGGTGATCGCCATCGGATGGCATATCGTATTCCAGTGCTTTAAGAAATCGGGTAAGGTTCAGGGATTCTAATAAAGACAAACGGGGACAGTCCCCAATTTCTTCTTGCACTTCAGAAATTGGGGACTGTCCCCTTTTGTATGGAGACTTACTTTCCGGCAACGACGAGTGGCGAACGAAGCGTGAATTCCAATTTCGTTTCCGATGGAATATTCAACTTCTCGCCTTTCGTCAGTACCTGAACTGCTGTAGCGCCACCGCCACCGACACCGGCTCCAATGGCTGCGCCCTTTCCACCACCTGCAATTGCACCGATGATGGCGCCGACACCAGCTCCTGCCGCCGCACGTTTGGCGGTTTGTCCGCCACGGGACTGACCGACTTCCTCGTACTCAGACGTGGTCACGGAATATGGAATCCCGTTCACAACGATCTGGGTTAGTTCCAAGCCCAGTTCCGCAGAGCCTTTAATACGACCGGCTTCATTCACATTCGCGATTCGACCGCGAACATCCGCGCCGCGCGGAATGACTTCAACGCCGCCTTGGTACACAGCTTCATCAAGCACTGCGATGAACTGTTCACCGACTTTGCTCTTTTCGCTGTTCACGCTGTCAATCATGCGAATGACGATCTTCGATCCGGTCGGAATCGTCCAAGCCGTGTTCGCCGCATTCGACGAAGTCGGCTGCGTTACGCGGGCATTGCCCGGCAACAACCGCGGATCGGAAGAATTGTTCGACCGTGACGTTGTGGCACTCGATGACGAAGACGATGTTGAGGTTGTCGTCTTTTCTTCACCGAATTGAATTTGCTGGACGTTCAGAAGGTCATAGTCCTTTACGACTCCATCACTGGTCCGAAACTTGATAACTCGTGCTGACCCACCTTCGAAGAGCCCGGAAATCCTTTCTCCGTTCTTCATTACCAACGTGTCAGAGAACGCAGGTACCGCCAACAAGGCGACGACCGCGATGAACGTTGTGATTTGTGTCAGTTTTCTCATTGTTCCTCCCAATAGAAGTATTGCTACCTTCTGCAATTACCATGCCGCGCCAGGAACTGCAACGGGGCTGGCCGGATCCGAGACCAGTAATCAGTGCGTAACTCATACAGGGCAGATGCCTATACGCAAAATTTCCTTGAATTCGATTCCTTAGCTCCGAGGCAAGATTAGCGGCACGAAAGGTTCTAATAGGTCCAAGTTTATGGAGCATGGACGACACAGGGATGACACATCTTGCATGCTAAACTGGCCCAATCCGGGCCCGTAGCTCAGCTGGATAGAGCATCTGCCTTCTAAGCAGGGGGTCGCAGGTTCGAGTCCTGCCGGGCCTATTTGAATTCAGAAATTTACACAGAGAGAGTCTTCCGAACTCGCCTGATTCAGTCACTTGGGTGCGCGCAGGGTGCGGAAATTCATCGAATGGCTTCCCAAAGAAATTGGCGGAACCATCGTCATTTCGATCATGGCTGCCGTGTTGGGGACGGCAGTGGCTAGGGCGCTAATCCCAACGATCTTTTCTGACCGCATACCTCTCCGGCTTGCGCTACCCCTTCTCGTGACGAGCATCCTATTTTCGATTCAATTAGTCCACGAACGTAGACGCTTACGCCAACTCGGTGCCAATCTAGCTAAGAAGCGGGCTGAACCGCCTGAACATTACGCATTCAATTTACACGGCCTTGAATGGGATTTGAGACAAGGGTTCTGGCAGAATTACCAACACTTCACTCCAAAGGAGGTTTCCGGCAGCTCTATCACGGGTTGGATTATAGGCCCGTTCTGTCCCACATGCTGGGAAGCCATCGATTTAGACAGGGTTGAAAATGCCTGCTGTCACAGCTGTCCTCCGAACTCAATTTCACAAATGAGACAAGAGCGATCATTGCAAACGATGATGACGCGCAGAGCTTCCTACCCAAGCTGCTCCACGATGTTTATGCCAGAGCGCAAGGCGCTGCTCGAAGCGGGCACATACCATAAATCGCACTTTGGGGTGCGGATAGAGATGCGGAATCCACTTTTTGATTCGCAGTCCGCTCGCGCGGACTACCAGGTTGAACGACTTTTGAGTGAAGGCTGCCGAAGCCGCTTATGAGAACACTTAGAGTCGAAATTCCAGTCGCTCCCGTCTCCCAACAGGCGTCAGGCCTGGATAAAGCAGCTCTGAAGCAGCAAATTCAGACAGCCCTTCAACCTTATGAGTTATTCCTAACGGGCGAGGTCAGATTGAACATCGATTGGATGATCCACGATCGCCTGCGGTACGAAACCGACACTGCGCCCGATGTTGACAATATTCTGAAACCGACGATCGATGCTCTGTGCGGTCCGAGCGGAGTCCTGATTGACGATTGTCAGATCCAGCGAGTGAATTGCGGTTGGATAGATTCGAGTGATGAAACAAAGCAAGCGCTTACTCTCGAAATCGAGTATGTTGAGGATGAAGTAATCGAGTCGAAGGAAATATTTTTTATTCAATTTCCGAAAGGACTCTGTTTTCCGATCGAGAAAGACATCCCGAATCGAATCGGGCGGCAGTTTGTTCAGATCCTCACTCTGCGACTGGACAGCCGCAAACAAATCGTAGACGCATCCGGCGATTATCACCTTGGATTGTACGTGATGCCCATTCAACGCTTTTCCATCGAACACGCGTGCATGGCTTTGAGGTGGTCGGTTATGAGCAATTCGTGGATACTTCAGAAGAATAACCAGATCCCTTTTGCGGAAAGCAAAATCGGTGTTAGTTCGTAATGCAAGCGAATGTAGGTTGACTCGAATTAGCGTGGCTGGGCAACCGATTCACCGCCGCCCTATTTGCTCCGGGCACCAAATGCCCATAAACGTCGACCGTCATTTTGATGGAGCTGTGGGCAAGTTGATCCTTCACGTAGGCGAGTGATTCCCCGTTCTGGATCAGCAACGATGCGAACGTGTGGCGTAGATCGTTGAACCGAATCCGGCGAAGGCCTGCTTTCTCCAGGCACTTGTGAAAGTGACGCGTCTTCACGTTGTGCATGTCAAGTTGGCAGCCCTCGTCCCGCTTTTCGTCCTTCAACAATCGGCCACGGCTAAGAAATACCCACTCTGGAATCTCGTTCTTTCCCTTTGCCAAATATTCAGCCTGTCGCTTTTTCTTCAACTCCTTCAGCTCGTGCAGTAGCGCGTCTGAAAGATCGACACGCCGAATCTGATCGGTCTTTGTCTTCTCATGCGGCCGCGCGTGTAGTTGCGACGAACGACGAGAAACTTTCCATTGAAGTCGATGTCTCCCCACTGGAGTCCGGCGAGTCCGGCGAGTTCGCCCGATCGCATGCCTGTGTATCGCAGCCAGGAACAGCGGGAAGTACTCGGGAAAATGATGTAAAAGTCTGGACCCCGTTTAGCAGTCTTCCTTCCACCCATGCGCCCAGAGTGCTCCGCTATCAGTTTCTCGGATATAGAGCACCCACAGTGTGGGCATCTGAACAATCGTTCCCTCTTTTTGACGACCTGTTCACTTAGCTTTACGCTTACATCATGAACATCGACGATCCACTCAAAGCAGCCGAGGCACAGGTCGCCTCGGATGAACGCCAAATATCACCGGTCACGCATTTGGTCGCTAAGCTGGCCGCAGCGGTAAACATCAAGCCCGCCGAGAAAATTTCGAAAATGCTAGCTAACCGGCGAATAGAAAATCTTGAATATCTGTTCGGTGTGCTCTTGGAAGAATTCAAGAAGTCGAATAAGCGTCCAGAGGATGTTAACGAAACGCATCGTCGTTTTCTTGAGACCGAGTACGTTGAGCTTGTAGCCGATGGATTTCGAAAGGCTGAAAACATTCGGGCAAAACAGCGCATCGTTAGAATCGGTAACATCCTCGCGAGCGCCGCCGAAATAGGCCCATCTGCATCCCTTGACGGAGCTGAAGAACTCATGCGCGTTGCGATGAACGTATCCGACTTAGATGTAGCGGTTCTGAGGGAGATCCACAACGCGCAGGCAAAGTATCTTAATAACAACCAACAAGAGCGCGTGAATTTCGAACTCGCCAATGATGCTTGGCGTGAATCTCCACCACGTATTTCCGGAATATCCGACGGGCAAATCCAAAGTTGCTGCGCGACTCTGCAGAGTTTCGGCCTTCTCGCGCGAGTAGAACGGAACCAATATAAATTGGGACCTAACGAGATCCCGTTTGCGTTATTAAAACGTGGCGCTATTTTTATCGACTTCATTCGAAATTCTTAAAGTTAGCTGCGAGCCATTGTTGGACCTTCAGCGTCTGGTGAACTCCCTGACCTCATCGAGAAGTGTTTTACCGCTGCATACGCCGTACGCGGTCGAGCAAACTTTCCCGAATTGGTGTCGTGAACGGACTCCCCGCACGTTCCGCAAGCAGTCGCTGCCCGCCGTCAACAGCAATGGCGGCTTCGGAGGCATCTGGAACACCTGGCCGCTCGATGGCTGGATGGTTCGCTGCACATCCACACGCGTTGACGGCGCCTCGAGTAGCCCGCGAACGGAAGGCTGTCCATACTCAGCCTGAACCCCCCGAACATAACTCTCATCAGGACCTGAGCCTCCGAGAGACGGGGATCAACAGGAGGCTTTTCGAGCTGGGGTTTGCTTTTCTTGCCGGACTAAGATGCGTATTGAGCAATGATGCTGTGAACAGTTGATTTGGTGAGGCGGAGTTAGGAGGCTATTGTCCGGACGCTGTTGCCCTGCTGTTGTTCGCGTATTGTTCCGCAACTCGACGATGATCGTCTGAGCCCGTCGTATTCCGCCGTCACCATCTCGCGGATGAAATTTCTCTCCGAAGACTCCGCATGCTTGCACTCCGATCTTGAGGGCATCGTCTGCAAGCGGATGGATTTACCATATAAAGTGACGGAGCAGCCATCACGCTACTGGATCAAAGTGAAAAATGCGAAGTACAGCCAGTTGGAAGGGCGCAAGGAGTTGTTCGAGCGATGACTGGGTGTCATCTCGCGCCAGAGCGATTCCCCGCGAGTTTCGCGCCAGCGGAATGCCATTGGCGGCGGATCATTTCGGATACAGCGACCGTTACTGAGGCGTTAAGCCGTCTCACCGAGTGTCATCCATCCGAGCGGATGAGGCTGACGCCCTGTATTTTGGTCGACATGTTATACTCTGGGGGTCTTGAAAGGCCCCTTTCAATACCACCCCAAATTGATCCCTCCTCTCAAGAAACTTTGTAGTTGATCGCCGCAGCGCAAGAGAGGACGCATGAACTTTGCGTTAATCAACAAAAAGCAAACGTTCCGACAAATTCGTTCGATCGACAGGTTTCGGTGAGCGTGAACTGTCGTGCTTTTTTTTCAGTAAGTTCTCGACTAAATCCCAAGTGGAGGCGAGAATCCGTCAGTGCGAAAATTTCGTATCTAGATATTGACGCAATCCACATTATTCGGCGCACATAACTTATTGATAACTGACTCAAACAGAATTGGCCGCGAACGTGCCAATCACGGTCCGCGGGATAAGGACGAAAGTATAGTGTTGGCAGAAATTCTGGAATCCGTCGGCGTTCCAAAGCAGTTCTGGCTTCGCCTATTGGGCTGCAGTTCTAGACAGCTTAATGAGTGGCTAGCAGGACAGCGCCAGGTGCCCGTCTCGGTTGCAGATAGACTGTCGAGGGCAATCGGGGTTCCTGTACCAGTCTTGCTCGATTCGAAAAAACTTCAGCCAGACCGCGTTGAATACGAAGTACTCCCGCCACTTTGGTTAAAGGCGCGCCAACAGTTGCAGCAGAGCTCAGAGTATGAAGTGATTGCAGGGACACGTCTTCTCGCGGCACATTACGCCGACATCCTGGACCTAATGGAGACAGTCCACTCTGATGCAAATCATCTGCTGTCTGCAATACAATTGGCCATCGATCCGCAAGCACCTGCTCGCAAACAGGGCAAAGATGCGGCGGCTGTGTTTCTGAAACTAACGACTCTCGATCAGGGTGGCCGCGGCATTGGGGAAGCTTTTAGAGGGTTTCTTAGAGCGAATGGCCTCCTCGTTTTAGAAACGCCTATAAACAGCGACCGTCTTGAAGGGTTTTGTGTTCCAGTATCAAAAACAGACGGAGTCACACCGTGCCTCGTCGCCAATTCATATCAAACCGATTGGTTCAGGAGAAACTACGTTCTACTGCATGAACTTGGGCACGCCATTTTTGATCTAGCCTCCGAGAGTGCCGTTTTTGACGTAGACCATACGCAAGACCCAAGCACAGTTTCGGTTGACAAAAAAATCGCTGAGGGGCGCGCCGATGCCTTTGCGCTTCACGCGCTCGTGTCCGATAAACTACTTCGTGCGTTCGAAAATCGCGGGCAGTCACTCAATAAGGTAGGCCCTGCCGAATTCGCTCTGTTCGTGGCAAACATGCATGCCGACAAACGCACGATTGTGCGCGCAGCGGTGGAAGGAAAACTCATCACCGATGATCGGGCAGAGCAGCTGCTTTCGATGGATATTGCGAGAGATCTCAAGCAAATCTCCTATCATGCGTTGGGGTTGGCGAATGTGTCTGAAAAAGACATCATCTATCCGGAAATACTTCGTTGGAAAGATCGACTAACAACCTTTCCGCTAGAAGGCTTGCGTTTGCCCATTCCCTTTGTCAGGCTTGTGCTTCAGGCGCTTAAAGAAAATAAGATCAATCCAGGAAAAGCAGCAGAGCTTTTAATGGTGACGGTGGACGACCTGGCCCACACATACGGAGTTGATCTGCGCCAAGAGGAGGAGCTTGTTTCGTAGTCAGCTAAGTCTTCTTTGCCAAATCCTGCCTACCTCTTATCTGATTCAGATGCGCTCATTCAGCTTTTTATAGCGAAGCAGGGTGCGCTCCTCGCCTGTCTCAAAAGCAAATTCGGAACCACACTAGCAATCGTTCCTGAGATTGAGCTAGAGGTAAGTTGGCATCATAAGTTTAGGAATCAGTTTGAGGCACCATTACAACGTTATATTGGATCAGGCCATATCGAGGTTTTAGACGATGTACGACACCACGCATTGTTGAAATCGCGAGGGATGTCATCGGCATTAGCCGATCAAATGATTTTGGAAACTCAGAACAGAAGTCGCACATACGCGCGCCACGTGCAGACAGGCGAAGCGTACAGCCATGGCCGCGCGGTCGCTCTAGGCTTGCCACTAATGAGCCACGATATTCAAGCTGTGAACACACTCGTTAGGTGTGGGCTACCTGTTGCCTCTCCATTTTTGCGATTCGCTGATTTATTGGTATTTGGGAGACGCGTGGGCGGAATTTCGAAGGAAGATTGCGACAGAGTCAGAGGAATTCTCGACGGACAGAAAGAGTGGCTCCCGGCACAACTCAGAAACCGAAAGATGTCCGATGAGCACTGGGATCAATTCGACTGTCGCATCGTAACAACTCCCGCCGAAGCGACGGAGAGAATTCTCGTTCTTGAACCCAAGCCCAATTTATAGCGGTGAGCCTTTGTCTAGACCCAAACGGGAAACTTCAACTCGCCGGGTCCCATTTTTGCTAAAACGCGAACTCAGTGTGCGGGCTGGAAAAGCGTGAAGATCCGGGTGCGCCCAGGGTGCGGAATCACAATCTTCTTGCGCGATTTTGCGGAGTGTTGCGAACCATAGCACGCTGAAACCCTTAGCCAGCACGGTTTTCAGCCGAACTTCTAAGCAGGGGGTCGCAGGTTCGAGTCCTGCCGCGCCTATTGAAATCATCGATTTATACGCAGAGTTTTCCTTTCGTTCATCACTGGACTGAACCCCTAAATTGAGACAGTGGCTTGCGACACTTTGCAGAAAGGAAACTGCGAAGTGATGAAGAAGAAGCGCACCGTCAACAAATACCCGAAGGCTTTCCGAAAAATGGCGATGGAGCGGCTAAAGAGCTGCGAGAGCGTCACAGCGTTATCGGAAGAACTCGGGATTCATCGCACGCTGCTGTACAAGTGGCGTGATCAAATGGAAGCCGTCGAGAGCAAAGACGGCCCCGCCCGCCACTTCCCGCGAACGAGAGCTCCGAGGAGAAATCCGCCAACTGAAGCGCGTCCTGGCTGACAAGACGATGGAGGTGGATTTTTTGAAGGGTGCCTTGCAAAAAATCGAGGCTCGACGCCAGAGCAAAGGCCGGTCTGGCGAGAAGGCGTCTACGAACAAATCCGAGAATTGATGCCGATGCAGGGCAGCCTGAGTATCGAGCGCATGTGCCAGATTGGACAAGTGAGCCGAGCGAGTTTCTATCGTTCGTTGAAGGAAACCTTGCCGGTGGAAGAAGACATGGAAGTCCGATCCGAGGTGCAAAAGATCGTGCTGGAACATCGCCGTCGCTATGGCTATCGGCGCGTCACAGCCGAGCTTCGAAGACGTGGAATGTTGGTTAATCACAAACGAGTCGCGCGGATCATGCGCGAGGATAACTTGCTGGCGGTGCAGCCGCGGGCATTCGTAGTGACAACAGACTCCGATCATAAACTCGAGGTTTATCTGAA
>JACXTT010001847.1_pt1 | contig 34543 bp, 33 predicted proteins | sample 9270951 | NCBI WGS metagenome assembly JACXTT01 (sample SAMN15532306, study PRJNA645909) | rock metagenome | isolation source: weathered quartz diorite | place: Puerto Rico | collected 2017-06-21 | reverse complement strand
GTGCACCATCATCGCCTGCGGCCGGCCGGTGATCATGGTGTAGCCGTGCGCCATGGCGACGCCCATGTTCTCGTGCGGCACGATGACGACCTGCGGCAGCTTCCAGCCGAGCTTCTGTCCCTTGGCGCACGCCTCGACGACCGGTGCGAAGTCGGTGCCGCCGTTGGCGAAGAGATATTCAATGCCGCGCGCGGCGAGCAGGCCGAGCCAGGCATCGGCTGCGGTTTCCGGCTTGAAGGCGCCGGGGTCGGTTTTCGGAGCCGCCGGCTCGAGCCACGGCTCGATTCTCGGATCGATTTTCGGCGCGGCCAGTTGCGGCTTCGGCGCAGGCGCCGGCTGGGATTTCGGCTGCGGCGCTTCGGCCTTGGGCGTCGGCGCGGGCTCGGGCTTGGCGGCCGGCTTGGTGTCGGCGAGCGGCCGGATCGGAATGGTGGGCTCGTCCATGCGGCGGGATGTTACGCCTGACCGGCGTTTCGAAGCTGGCGTTGTCAAATCCAGTTTGACGGGTTAATCTCTCCGTCCATGAACTGCGCCGAACGCCTGGTCGAGATCTTCGGCAGCCAGGCGGACGTGGCGCGCGCCTTTCAACTCGACCGCGCGGTGGTGCACAACTGGGTGAAGACCGGCTACGTGCCGGCGCGCTGGGCGGGCGAGGTCGAGCGCGTCACGCAAGGCCGCATCAGCGCGCTCGATGTGATCCACGAAGCGAGCGCGAAGAATCCCGTGCGTGTGAAATCGCGCCCCGAGCATGCCCCTTTTGGTCTTTACGAGAGCGAGCCCATGAGCCAATACGCGCCAGCCAAACGCATTCAATCGTTCCATCCGCCGCAGCGCACGCTCATGGGTCCCGGGCCGACCGAGATCCATCCGCGCGTACTCACCACGATGAGCCAGCCGGCGATCGGTTATCTCGACCCGGTCTTCGTCGAGATGATGGAGGAGTTGAAGTCGCTGCTGCGCTACGTCTACCAGACGAAGAATCCGCTCACGTTCCCGCTCTCCGGCCCCGGCTCGGTCGGCATGGAGTACTGCTTCGTCAACATGGTGGCGCCGGGCGACAAGGTGATCGTCTGCCAGAACGGCGTCTTCGGCGGCCGCATGCTCGAGAACGCGATCCGCGTCGGCGGCAACCCCGTGGTGGTCGAGGACAAGTGGGGCGAGCCGGTCGATCCGCAGAAGCTCGAGGACGCGCTGAAGAAGAACAAGGACGCGAAGGTGGTTGCCTTCGTGCACGCGGAGACCTCCACCGGCTGCCAGTCGGACGCAAAGATCCTCACTCAGATCGCGCACAAGCACGACGCGCTGGTGATCGTCGATGCGGTGACATCACTCGCCGGCTCGCCGGTCAAGGTCGACGAATGGGAGATCGACGCCATCTACTCGGCGAGCCAGAAGTGCCTCTCGTGCACGCCGGGACTTTCGCCGGTCTCGTTCTCCGAGCGCGTGGTCGAGCACGTGAAGAAGCGCAAGGACAAGATCCATAGCTGGTTCATGGACATGAACCTGTTGCTGGGCTACTGGAACGCGACGACGCGCACCTACCACCACACCGCGCCGACCAACAGCCTGTTCGCGCTCCACGAAGCGCTGCTCCTCATTCGCGAAGAAGGACTCGAGAACGCGTGGGCGCGCCACCAGCGCCATCACTACGCGCTGAAGGCGGGACTCGAGTCGATGGGCCTCAAGTTCCTCGTCAAGGAAGAGCACCAGTTGCCGCAGATGAACGCAGTGCTCTGTCCAACCGGTGTCAACGAGGAGGAAGTGCGCCGCACATTGCTGAACGAGTTCGGGCTCGAGATCGGCGCGGGCCTAGGGCCGCTCAAGGGCAAGGTCTGGCGCTTCGGCACGATGGGCTATAGCTGCCGGCCGGACAACGTGATGCTGTGCCTCGCGGCGCTCGGCTCGGTGCTCTCCGACATGGGCCTCGCGGTGCACGTCGGCGACGCCGAAGCGGCGGCGCACGGCGCCTACGCGCAGATGCACGTCAAGGACGCCCAGCGCAAGAAGCGCGCTGCCTGAATTCCGATCCAGGGTCGCAATTATCGGCAGGGTCGCGCTAATTACGACCCTGGCTCCGAATTGACACCCTGACACACGCGCTGTCGGGCGCGCTGCTCGGGCGTCTGATGGCCCCGGCCGATGCGCCACGTGCGATTCCGCGACGTGTCGCCGCGGGGTTCTTTGCCTGTGCGGCGCCGGATCTGGACTTCGTTGCGGGTCTCGCCGGGCCGGTCGAATACCTGCTGAATCATCGCGGCGTCACGCATTCGCTGGTGCTGACGCCGCTCTGGGCCGTAGGCGTCGCGTGGCTGCTCGCGAAGCTGCTGCGCGAGCCGGGCGGCTGGCGCACCTTTTACGCGGTTAGCGTCGCGGCGATCGGCCTGCATATCGCCTGCGACGTCATCACGAGCTACGGCACGATGATCTTCGCGCCGCTCTCCGACTGGCGCGCGGCGATCGGCACGACGTTCATCATCGATCTCTGGTTCAGCGTCATCATCGTCGCCGGGCTGATCGCTTCCGCGATCGCATGGCGCTCGCGCCTGCCGGCGATCGCGGCGCTCGCGGTCCTGGCCGGGTACATCGGCTTCCAGTTCGTGCAGCGCCAGCACGCGCTCGAATTCGCGCGCGAATACGCCGACGCGCACGCCCTCACTTCCGCCCGGGTCGACGCGCTGCCGCGGCCGGTGTCGCCGTTTAACTGGACGGTGTTCGTGAGCGACGACGAGCGCCATCGCTTTGCGCACATCAACCTCGTGCGCCGCGAGCCGCGCCGCTACCGGCCGGGCGACGGCTTCATCGCGCGCATCGACTCGCCTTACCTGCCGCTCGAGCAGGCGGTCTGGGTCGAGCGCAGCCGCTACGGCGAAGTAGGGCAGGCGCGCATCCGCGAGGCGTGGGAGTCGCCGGCGCTCGGCTTCTTCCGCTGGTTCGCCGCGCTGCCCGCGTTCGACGGCACGAGCGAGCGCGGCAACTGCGTCTGGTTCGTCGACCTGCGTTTCGCCACGCCCGGGCGCGACGTCACGCCTTTCCAGTTCGGCGCCTGCCGCGACTCGCCGCGCGAGCCATGGCGGGCGTACGAGCGCGCGGGGCCGGCGGCGAAGCTGCTGCTGCGCTGAGGTGCCGGCCGATGAATTCCAGGACCGAGCGATACCAGACGACGATGTTGCGCGGCTTCAGGATCCAGTGGTTCTCGTCCGGGAAGACGAGCAGCTCGCTCGGCACGCCGTGGTACTGCAGCGCCTCGAACAGGATCAATCCCTCGCTGACCGGGCAGCGGTAATCGCGCTCGCCGTGGATGATGAGCGTCGGCGTGCGCCATTTTGCGATGTGCCGGAGCGCCGAGTAGCGGTCGAAGCGCTCGGGATCGGCGTACGGATTCTCGCCGCCCATCTCGAGATACCACCACCCAGGGTGGTCGGTGACGCCCGTGAACATCGCCATCGTCGCGACGCTGGCGTGCGTGATGAGGCAGGAAAAGCGCTCGGTCTGGCTGCCGATCCAATTGGTCATGTAGCCGCCGAAGGAGCCGCCCATCGCCATCGTGCGCCACGCATCGATGTCGGGCCGCGCGTGCAGCGCATCGGCCACCGCCATCAGGTCGCGGTAGCACTGCTCGCCCCAGACGTTGCCCCAGATTCCTTGAATGAACTCCTGCCCGAAGCCAGTCGAGCCGCGCGGATTGGGCAGCGCTACCGCATAGCCGGCGGCGACCAGCGGCAGCGGATTCCAGCGCCAGTGCCAGCCGTCGGTCCACATGCCGATCGGGCCGCCGTGGATCCAGAAGGCGAGCGGTGATGGCCCCGGTACGCCCTTCGGCGTAACCAGAAAGCAATGGATCGGCGTGCCGTCAGTCGATGGGGTGGTGAAGCTCTCCACCTGCGCCCACGCCGACGCCTCGGCGAAGCCCGACAGGCGTGCGAGCGGCGCGAGGTTCTGTCCTTGAAGGACGTAGCACTCGGGCGCATCGATGAGCGTCGAGCGCACCACTGCGATCCGACCATCGGCAAGCACGGTCGGATAGTCGTGCGCGCCGCCCGCGGCCGCCGCGCCCAGGCGCTCGACCGCGCCCGAGCGCGCATCAATGGCGAAGACCGGCTTGTGCCCGTCATCGTCCGCGGTGACAAAGAGGCGCGCGCGATCCGCGCTCCATGCGCCAAGCAGCGGCCAGCGGTCCCATTGCTCGGCGAGCGCGCGCGACTCGCCGCTTGCAGCATCGAACAACGTAAGCACCGGCCGCACCGCGCGTGTCGGGCTGCGCACCGCGCGCGTCGTGGCGACGAGCCGGCCGTCCGGCGAAATAACGATGCCGTCGTAGAGCACGCCGTCCGCCTCGCCGAGCAGCCGCTCGCCGCGCGTCTCGAGATCGACGAGCAGGATCGCATCGTCGAGCTCGCGGTCCTTGCCCGGCGTGCGGCGCAGCGCCGCGACGCGCCGCCCGTCGTCCGAAACGTCCAGCGCGGGCTCGATGGCGAATTCGCGCCGCGCCTGCGGCGTGAGGTTGACGCGCTTCTGGCCGGCCGCGTCACAGGCGATCAGATGCGTGCAGGGCAGGTCGTCGTTCTCGTGCAGCCATTCGTCCCAGTGGCGCACCGGCTGCGCGCTGAAGCGCCGCGCGCTCGGGCCGTGCTTGCGGCGATCCGCCGCGGTCTCGCGCTGCTTGTCGTGCGGAACGTCCATCAGCACCGGCGCGAAGTACACCAGCCGATCGGCGCTACGCGCGAAGCGGAACGATTCGACACCGAGCGGCTCGTCGGTGAGCTGGCGCGGCTCACCGCCCGCGGCTGGCAGCAGCCATACCTGCATGCGCTTCTCGGCGTCCTCGTCCGGCTTCACTTCGTTCGGCTGCCGGTTCGAGAGAAAGCCGAGCGCGCCGTCGTGGCGGAAGCACGGCGCCTTGTCCTTGGTATCGCCACGCGTGAGCTGCACGGCCGGGCTGCCATCTGTCGGCAGCTTCCAGAGATCGCCCGCATATTTCGCGCCATCGCGATCGAGCCGCTCGACGCTCACGGCGAGCCACGTGCCGTCCGGCGACGCGGCGATCGCGCTGACGCGCCTCAGAACGATGTGCTGTTCGACTGTGTAGGCCATGCCTCTACCCATCCTTGCGTGAACGCAACGCCGCCGCGACTGCTTCGCGCGCCCATTCGAGCGCTGCTTCCGGCGATTCGAGCGCCTCGGCAGGCGCGCGGTAGTAGTTGAGCGAGGCGCGCTTGCCCTGCCTCGCATATACGAACGGCTCGAGCCCGGCGGCGACGAAGCGCGGCCGGCTTTGCGTGTCCGCCTTCAGGTAGAGCACGTCATCCAGCACGATGGCGAAGAACGCACCGTCGCAATACAGGCCGTGGCCGCCGAACATCGGTCTTGCCTCGAGGCGCCCGAGGCCCCTGAGAAGTTCCGTTATATGTGCAACGAAGCTCGCGCGCATCGCAGGATGCTAGCGCGCCGTCTTGGTCTCCATCGCGAACCGCTCGCGCAGCTGCGGCTGGCTCGAATAGCTGTCGAGCAGCGGCTGCATCTTCGCGGCGAGCGTGTCGAGGCGCTCGCCGGGCGCCGGGTGCGTCTTGAACATGAGCGCCACGGCGGAGTCCTTGGCGTTCATGCCTTGCAACGTCTGCAGCACCGCCGGCAGCCCGTAGGTGTCATAGCCGCCGCGCGCGGCGATCACCACGCCGAGGCGGTCGGCTTCGAACTCGTCGCCCTTGTCGAGGCCGCGCGAGTACATCTCGGTGCCGAAGGCGATCAGCTTGTTGCGCGCCTCCGCGTTCACGTTGTTGAGCGCCGCGCCCGCGGCGTCGGCCGAGAGCTGCGTGAGCGCGCCCTTCTGGATCGCCTTCAGGTGATGCTTGCGCACCACGTGCACGATCTCGTGCGAGAGCACGCCGGCGAGCTCGGCTTCGCTGTGCATCTTCTCGAGGAGCCCGCGCGTGATGAAGATCGTGCCGCCCGGCACGGCAAAGGCATTGAGCTGCGGCGCGTCCATGACGCCGAAGCGCCACGGCAGGTCGGGCCGCTCGGACTGCAAGGCCAGCCAGCGGCCGACGCTGTTCACATAGCGCTGCACGCGCATGTCGTTCATCAGCGGCGCGGCGCCGAGCAGGCGCGCCGCGACGTCGCGGCCGATGGCGATCTCCTCGGTCTCGTTTATCTCGTGGGTCGCCTTGACCACGCCCTTCGCGGTGTCGATCAGCTTGTTGATGTTGATATCGGGGAGCCTGAACTGCGCCTGCGCCGGGGCGGCGATGAGCAGCGCGACGAGCCAGAGAGCGCGGCTCACTTGGGGTAGTCCACCTGGTGCGCGGAGAGCTTGCCCCTGGCGGCGAAGCCGGCGGCGGCGTTGCGCTCTACCGCGAAGTTATTCAGCTTCTCGAGCTCGGCCGCGTTCGGCTGCGCATTCGCCAGCTTCTCTTCGTCCAGCCCGCGTACGCCGGTCGTCACTTGTGTGCCGCTCGAGCCGGTGCGTGCCACGTTGAATACCTGTGCGAGACCCGTGTCGCCTTTTTTCGCGCCGCCCGGGCCGCCATAGCGCAGCGCGAGCAGCTTCACCCAGCCTTCGCCGGCGGCGGCCTTGACGCGCGTCCAGCCGCCCTGGCGATCGAGCGCCTCTACCGCAGTGTTCTCGGGCAGCTGCGCAACGGTCGACGCATCGGTCGCCGGTTCGCTCTTCAGCTCGGTGGCGCGAATGACGGTCGCCGGCTCGGCGTGGCCGAGCAGCGGGAACAGCAAAGCGAGGAAAAGCAGTCTCACGTCTTGCGGTGCGGTTCGAAGAGCTCCACCTCCTGGGCTCGTCCCTTCACCTTATATGAACCTGCGGGGACAAAGTCAAACGCTTCCCGACAGGCGAGCATCGTTTCCCGAGAGACGAGGATGCGGCGCCTGGCGTCCTTGGTCAGGCCTTCGATACGGCTTGCCAGGTTGACCGTGTCGCCGATCGCGGTGTATTCGCGCCGGCGGTCCGAGCCGATCAGGCCGACGACCGCCGGGCCGCTGTGGATGCCGATGCCCACGTCGAAGCTCGCATCCGCCGCGCCGAGGTCGCGCTTGAAGGCCTGCAGCGTATCGGCCATATCAAGTGCGCAGGCCACCGCGTGGCGCGCGTGCTCCGCGTCGTCGAGCGGCGCGCCCCACAGCGCCATGATGCAGTCGCCGATGAATTTGTCGAGCGAGCCGCCGTGCCGGAACACCACGTCCACCTGCCGCGAAAAATAGTTGTTGAGCAGCGCCACCACTTCACCGGGGACCTTCGTCTCCGACAACGTGGTGAAGCCGCGGATATCCGAGAAGAGCACCGACACCTCGCGAGTCTGGCCGGCGCCCTCGAGGCCGCCGCGCTCGACGAGCTGCTTCACGACGTGCGGGTTGACGAAGCGCGAGAACTGCGCGATCGCCTGGCGGCGCGCGTGCCGCTCCTGCAAGTACTCGGCGAGCGCGCCGGCGGCGTAGAAAGTCCACGCCGCCGCGAGTGGCGTCAACGTCGGCGCCAGGAGCAGTGCGCCGGCCGCCTGGTAGGACGCCCACAGCAGCGCCGCCGAGGCGAGCGCCAGCGCGCCGCCGAGCACGCGCGCGTCGAGCTCGGCGCGAAAGCCGATGAAGAGCAGCGCGATGAGCAGCACGGCGATGGCGGCGGCCCACGCCGGCGATGCATAGCGCATGTGCCGATCGTTCTTCAGGTTCTCGATCGCCGTGCCGAGGATTTCTGCGCCCGGGTGAACGCTCTCGATCGGCGTGACGCGCAGGTCCTGCAACCCGGTCGCAGCGGTACCGACGATCACGATCTTGCCGGCGAACTCATTCGCGGGACGCGTGCGCTTCGAGCGATTGAAGTCCTCGTAGAGGTCGCTATAGGACACGTGAGGAAAGCTGCGCGCGCCGCCGCGCCACGCCAGCACCATGTCGTCCGCGTCCGGCACCGCGTAGCCAAGATCGTTTGCGACACGCACGGGCAGCGACGGCACGCGCCAGCCGCCGATGACGTCGCGCAGCAAATAGCGCCGGCCGACGCCGTCGTCGTCCGGGATAAAGCTGATGAGTCCCGCGCGCCAGTCCTCGCGCCGCAGAATGAGCGGCGGAATGAGGCCGGCGCGCGCATTGGGATCTGCCCCCGGCTGCCGGTCAATGTGCAGGTCGGCCGCCAGCTCGGCGAGCCGCACGCCATCCGCCTCGCGCTTCAGCGGCAGCTTGAACACGCCAAAGTAGGTATTGCGGTGCTGCGCCACTGTCTCGGCGAAGGCCGCGTCGTCCTGGCGACGGAAAATGTCCGGCTCAGCGAAATTCATGTCGAACACGATGGCGCGCGGCTTCTGCGCCGCGAGGCCTTCGATGAGTTCGGCGTGCACCACGCGAGGCCACGGCCAGCGGCCGGCTTCCTGCTCCATGCGCGCGAGGCTCTTCTCGTCGACGTCAACGAACACGATCTCGGGATCCGGCGCGAGCTTCGCCGCCTGCGAGCGCACGTAGGTGTCGAGCAGCCGGTTCTCCAACGGCCGCAATGCGTGCAGCGCGAACAGCTCGAGCCCGGCGAGCAGTAGCGTGGCGAGTGCCAGCACCGGCAGCGTGCGCTTCATCGCCCGCTCATCACCTCGCGCAGCGCGTGGAACAGATCGATGCTGGCGTCGATCTCATCCCGGTTGATCGAGACGCTCTCCACGTTGACGCCGAGCGGAATGTCGGCGGCGTACGGCTGATCCAGGATACGCCGCAGGTTGTCGCGGCAGATCTCGATCGATTTGGCGAGCGGCTTGCCGGCGTCGAGGATTGCGCGCTCGGTCTCGGGCGCGACGTTGACGCCGAGCCAGCGCACGAAGGCGAGCGTTTTCTCCCGCCCGCAAGGCGTAAAAGTGAGCACGATGCGCCGCGGCTCGATGCCGGCGCCGCGGCAGTCGCGCAGGTAGTCGCGCAGCAGCCGCTGGGTCGGCGCGGCGTGGTAGACAGTCTGCGAGATGAAGTAGGCGCAGCCTTCGACCGCCTTGGCGAGCAGCCGCGCCGACTCGCTGCGCTCGTCCGTGTGGCGCTCGGCGATCGCCACGCCACCGATGGTGAAGCGCGCCGGATGCTCGGCGGCTAGGCGCACGGCGCGCGCCAGCGCGAGCGGATAGCGCACGCCGGAGGTCGGACGGCCGACGACCGACACGACGCGCAGGTCGGCCTGCGCCGATTCGACAAGCCACGCCTGCCACGCCGCTTCTTCCGTGGCGCCCAGCGCCTTGTAGGTGATCGGCGTGAGCCCGGTGCGCTCGCGCAGCAGCGTGGCATAGCGCCGCGGGTCGACGGTGCCGATGAACGGAAACGGCCGCGGCTGGCTGGTGCGGCCGGACTCGTCCTGGATGTCGTAGATGACGAGGCCGTCGAGCGCGAGCGGCCGCACGCGCGCGGCAAGCTTCTCGGCTGCTTCGTTGACTTGCGCGGGCGTTGCGCCGGAGCGCGGCGGCGTGGTGCCGTAGAGGAAGACCGGTTCGCGCCGGTCAGCGAGCCGCGCCCGCAGGTCCATGGAGGAAGGGCTTGAGCGCGGCGTAGATCGTGCGATTCACCGGCGCCTCGAGGCCGGCTTGCGCGCTCATGCGCACGACGGCACCGCAGAGCCATGGCGCCTCGAGCGGCTTGCCGGCTTCGAGATCGTGCTGCATCGAGGTGCGCATCTCGGCCGGCAGTCCGTCGAGGAACTTCATGCGCTCGGCGATGAAGTCGTCCGCGAGCTTGACGCCGCGCTTGCGCCCGAGGCGCCACGCCTCCGTCATCGCTGCTTCGAAGGTGGCGCGCAGCTCGGGATCGGCGCGGCACACGCCGACCGGCGCGCGCGCGACCGTCGTGACGCCGGAAAGCGCGGCGAGGAACACGAACTTCTCCCAGTGCGCGCGCTCGATGTCGTCGACCTGCTCGATGTTGATGCCGGCTTGCTGGCACGCCGCGACGTAGCGCTCGGCGCCCGGCCCGACCTGCAGGCGCTGCATGGTGCCCGTGTGGCGCACGACGCCCGGCGCGCCGATCGCGCTCGCGATGTAGGCGACGCCCGGCCGCGCATGCTGCGGGCCGATCTTGCGGGCGACGATTTCCGCCGCTTCCACGCCGTTCTGGAAACAAAGTACCAGCGTTCCCTCGCGCAGGAGCGGTCGCAGGTGCTGCGCTGCGCTTTCCACATCGGCGAGCTTGACGGCGAAGATCACGTAGTCCACCGGGCCGATCTCCTCCGGCCGCTCGTGCGCCAGCGCCTTGATCTGCAGGTTGCCGAGCGCGCTTTCCACGCGCAAGCCGTGCTCGCGCATCGCGCGCAGGTGCGCGCCGCGCGCGAGGAAATGCACCTCGCTGCCGGCCGCGGCGAGCCGCGCGCCGAAATAGCCGCCCACGCCGCCCGAGCCGTAGATCGCGATCTTCATGAAATTGGGGTCAGATCAACATTTCGCGCAGAAATGCGGGCCTGACCCCGATTCTTAGTACCGGTAATGATCGCTCTTGTAAGGCCCCTGCTTCGGCACGCCGATGTAGCGCGCCTGCTCGTCGGTAAGCTCGGTGAGCATCGCGCCGAGCTTCGTGAGCTGCAAGCGCGCCACCTTTTCGTCGAGCTGCTTCGGCAGGATGTACACGCCGATCGGGTAGTTCTTGTTGTTGGTGAAGAGCTCGATCTGCGCCAGCACCTGGTTGGCGAACGACGAGCTCATCACGTAGGACGGGTGCCCGGTAGCGCAGCCGAGGTTCACGAGCCGGCCCTCGGCGAGCAGGATGATGCGCTTGCCGTCGGGGAAGATGATGTGGTCGACCTGCGGCTTGATGTTCTCCCACTTGTAAGCCTTCAGCGCCGCGACCTCGATCTCGTTGTCGAAGTGGCCGATGTTGCACACGATGGCGTTGTTCTTCATGCGCTTCATGTGCTCGTGCGTGATCACGTTGAAGTTGCCGGTGGCGGTGACGAAGATGTCCGCCTTGTCGGCGGCGTAGTCCATCGTCACCACCTTGTAGCCGTCCATCGCCGCCTGCAGCGCGCAGATCGGGTCGATCTCGGTCACCCACACCTGCGCGAGCAGGCCGCGCAGCGCCTGCGTCGAGCCTTTGCCGACTTCGCCGTATCCCGCGACGACGGCGACCTTGCCCGCGATCATCACGTCGGTGGCGCGCTTGATGCCATCCACCAGCGACTCGCGGCAGCCATAGATGTTGTCGAATTTCGACTTGGTGACGCTGTCGTTCACATTGATGCCGGGGAAGAGGAGCCGCTTCTCCTTGGCCATCGCGTAGAGCCGATGCACGCCGGTGGTGGTCTCCTCCGTCACGCCGCGGAGGTCCTCGGCGATGCGCGAGTACCAGCCCGGCTGGGCCGCGAGACGCTTCTTGATCGCGGCGAAGAGATGCTGCTCTTCCTCGCTCTTCGGATGCGCGATGACGCTCGCGTCCTGCTCGGCGCGCTTGCCGAGATGCACGAGCAGCGTGGCGTCGCCGCCATCGTCGAGGATCATGTTCGGGCCTCGCATTTCTCCACTTTGACCGAACTCGAAGATGCGGTGCGTGAAATTCCAGTACTCGGCGAGCGACTCGCCCTTGTAGGCGAACACCGGCGTGCCGCCGGCGGCAATGGCGGAGGCGGCGTGGTCCTGGGTCGAGAAGATGTTGCAGGAGGCCCAGCGCACGTCGGCGCCGAGCGCTTTCAGGGTCTCGATCAGCACCGCGGTCTGGATCGTCATGTGCAGCGACCCGGCGATGCGCGCGCCGCGCAGCGGCTGCTTGCCCGCGTACTCGGCGCGGATCGCCATCAGCGCCGGCATCTCGGACTCGGCGATAAGGATCTCCTTGCGCCCCCAGTCAGCCAGCGACAGATCGGCGACGCGGAAGTCGGTGAATTTCGAATCGGCAGCTTTCATTTACGGCCTCCAGAAAGACAAAGCGCCCGCACCGTTTCCGATGCGAGCGCCGTTGAATTTAGCTGAGCCTGACCCCCCTTGATGTAGGGACGCAACGCTCCTCAGCGAGCCGCATTTTAACCGGTTCTAGTTCCTTTTCAAGGCGGCTGCGACCCTGCATCCTTGCGCCGGTGAGCGCATCCCTGGTTGGCAGCGTCGTTTTCCTGAAGATTGCCGAATTCGCCCGCCGCACCGCGAGCGAGCAGGCGCGCCTGCGCGCGCAACTCGAGGCGGTCATCGCCGTGGTCACGGCGGAAATCGACCCCGAAAGCCGCGTCGTGCTGGAAGCCGCCGACGGCGCGGCGATCGTGCTGATCGACGATCCGCGCGCGGCGCTGCGCCTCGGGCAACGCGCGCTCACGTCGGGTGCGGCCGGGCTGCCGCTTACCGCCGGACTCAATCACGGCGCGCTTCAGCTCTCGGGTCGCAAAGGCGCCGAAGGGCTGACAGGTGACGGCATCGCGGTAGCCGCGAACATCGCGGAGTTCGCCGCGTCGTCGCGGCTCCTCGCTTCGCGCGCGTTTCGCGACGCGCTCGCCGACGCCGCGCCGGGCCGGGAGGCCGCGCTGGTGCCCGCCGGCAATTTCACCGATGCGGGATTGCGCGCGCACGAAGTCTTCAGTCCGAGCGACGGCGGGCTCGCGCGCCGCCGGCGCCGCTACTCGGCGGCGAGCGTTGCGGTGGTGGTCGCTTTTGTCGGCGCAGGATTCGCCTGGCGTGCGACGCACGAGCCGCGCGCGCCGTTCCTGAGCACGATCATCGCCAAGTACCCGTATGTCGGCGAGCTCGTGCAGCGCGTGCGCTACTGATGGCGAAGAAGACCACCAAGATCGGCCGCTACCGCATCCTGGACGAGCTCGGGCGCGGCGCGATGGGCATCGTCTACAAGGCCGAGGATCCGAACCTCGATCGCCTGGTGGCGCTGAAGACCATCATCCTGCCCGAGGACGCGGAGGAGCACGGCGAATATCGCAAGCGCTTCTTCCTGGAAGCCAAAGCCGCCGGCAAGCTCAACCACCCGAACATCGTCACCACGTTCGACTGCGGCGAATACGAGGGCATGGCGTACCTCGCGATGGAGCTCCTCGAGGGCATCGATCTGCGCACGCGCATGACCAAGCAGGGTGTCACCGCGCTGGAAGCGGTCGAGATCGCGCGCCAGGTCGCCGAGGGCCTCGGCTACGCGCACGAGCGCGGCGTCGTGCATCGCGACATCAAGCCGGGCAACATCATGCTGAACGGCGGCGGCAAGGCGAAGATCATGGACTTCGGCCTCGCGCGCATGCGCATGGCGGATCACAAGACGAGCACCGGCATGGTACTCGGCACGCCACGCTACATGTCGCCCGAGCAGATCTCCGGCCAGCCGGTCGACCAGCGCTCGGACGTCTTCTCGCTCGGCATCGTGCTCTACGAGATGCTCACCGGCACGCGGCTCTTCTCGGGCGAGAACATCGAGCAGGTGCAGCACAGCATCACGCAAACCGATCATGTGCCGCCGACGCGCGTGGTGCCCGGGCTGCCGGCGATGCTCGATTTCGTCGTTGCGCGCGCGCTGAAGAAAGACCCGACGGTGCGCTACCAGGACGCGTACGAGCTTGCCGCCGATCTCGGCACCTGCCTCGCGGAGCTGCGCGGCCAGGAAGCGACGACCGAGCCTTCGGGCGACAAGAGCCGCACGGTCAAGATGGAGGCCGCGGGCGAGAAGGCGACGGATGCGCCGCCGGCGCGCGCCATCGCGATCGATACGCGGCTGCCGATCTCGCGGCTCATCGACTCGACTGCTGCGGTGAAGCGCATCAAGAACGCCTCGCGCGAGGAGCTCACACGCTTGCCGCGCCGGGTCGGCTTGCTGCGGCGTATCGTGCGCGACGCCGCCGTGCGGCGGCTGTTCGTCGTGGCGTCGCTCGCCGGCTTCGCCGGCCTCTACGTCGCGCTGGTCTAGTTCGCCTTACCGAGGCGGCGCTCGAGCTGCATCATCCGGAAGCGCTCGAACTCGGCGAGCGAGATACGCCCGTCGCCGTTCGTGTCGACGCGCCCGAACTCGCGCGCGATATGCGGAAAGCGGCCGCGCACCTCGTCGGGCGAGAGATAGCCATCGCCGTTGGTGTCGGCCGCGCGGAACTGCGCCTCGATCTCGTGGCGCAACTTTTCGGGCACGGCCGCACTGTGCTTCTTGACGGCGAGCCCGCCGACCACCACCAGCAGAACGCCGAGCGCCGCATACATTGGCCAGCGCCGCTTGCGCCGCGGCTGCTCGGGCGCCGGTGCGGCGGGCCGCGCGATGCGCACCGTGCGCTCATCCGCTGCCGCTGGCGCCTGCTTCTGCGCTGCCTGCGGCAGGAGCGCGGCACGCCAGGCATCCACGCTCTGCGGCCGTTTCTTCTCGTCGAGCTCGAGCGCCCAGCGGATCGCCCGCAGGAAGGGCGCGCTATAGGCGCCGGCGACCTTGGCGAGCCCGTCGCCGAGGCTGTCGCCGCGCATGCGCGTCACGGCATCGGGCGGATGCCCGCCGGTGACTGCGCGGTAGAGCACGCCGCCGAGCGCGTAGAGATCCGTCCACGGTCCCTGCCGGCTGTCGGCCGAGTACTGCTCGAGCGGCGCATAGCCCGGGGTGAGGATCGCCGTCAGGCTGCGCGTCTCGCCGCCGAGCGCGTTGCGCGCCGAGCCGAAGTCGATCAGCACCGGCGTGCCGTCGGTGCGCACGAAGATGTTGTCGGGCTTGATGTCGCGATGCAGGAACCCGGCGGCGTGCACCGCGCGCAGGCCGTCGAGCAGCGGCGCGAGCAGCCGGCGCAGCTCCGCTTCCGGCAGGCGCGGATTGAGCACCATCAGGTTCTTCAGCGGCTCGCCGCGCTCGTAGTCCATCACCATGTACGCGGTGCCGCGCGCCTCGAAGTAGCGCAGCACGCGCACGATGTTCGGATGGTTGAACTTGGCGAGCGTGCGCGCCTCCTGCAGGAAGCGATCGAGGCCCCAGCGATAGTCGGCGTCGCGCTGCGAGGTCGCGGGCTGCACTGTGCCCTCAGCCGCGCGCATCGCGAGCTCCGAGGGGAAGTATTCCTTGATCGCCACCTGCTTATCGAGGTGCGTGTCGCGCGCCAGATAGGTGGTGCCGAAGCCGCCCGCCCCGAGCACCTGCTCGATGCGGTACTCGTGCAGCTCGGTCTGCGGCTGCAGCGCATTGCGGTATTGCGGCAGCGTCATTCGCGGCCGCAGTGTAGCAACTCGCCTCCTAGCCCTCGAAGGTGATAAGCCCCATGCCGGTGGTCATCGGCGCGTAGTAGTGCCGATGCACGCGCTGCGCCTTTGGCGATACGGCACCGCGCATCGTGAGCCACATGATGAGCTCGACGGCTTCCGCCCCGGCCTGCTCCATGACGTCCTGGTGCGTGATGCGCGCCAGCGCCTCCGGATCGGCCTCCAGCTGGTCGAGGAACCACTGGTCGAACTTCTCGTTCATGTAGCCGAAGCGCCTGCCCTGGAGCTGATGCGACATGCCGCCGGTTCCCATGACCACGATGCGCGCGTCGGCCGGATAGCTTGCGGCCGCCTGACGCAGCGCCTGGCCGAGCCGGTAGCAACGCTTGGCCGTCGGCAGCGGATGCTGAATGACGTTCACCGCGAGCGGGATGGCGCGCACCGGCCATCGGTTCGCGGCGTGCGGAAAGCAGAGATTCATCGGCACGAGGAAGCCATGCTCGACCGCGAGCTCCTGGCACAGCGTGAGGTCGAACTCGTGCTCGTAGATGAGCGCCTGCGCCAGGTGCGTGGAGAGCTCGGCGTCCCCGGTTACTTCGGGGAGCGGCCGCGTGCCGAAGCCTTCGTCGCCGATCGCGTAGCGCTCGGCAACGCCGAGCGCGAAGGTGGGGTACTTATCGAAGCTGAAATCGGCGGCGTGATCGTTGTACACGACGATCGCGACATCGGGCTTGAGCTGCGCCAGCCATGCGCGCACCGGAACGTAGGCGTCGAAGAGCGGCTTCCACGCCGGCTCCTGGGTGCGGCCGCGATCGACCACCGGGCCGATCGACGGCACGTGGGAAAGGCCGATGCCGCCCACGATGCGCCCCATTACACGGCGCCGCGAATATTGCGCGTGGCGAGGAACTGCTCGTAGCTCTCGCCGCGCATCTGCGCTCCCATCTTGTAAAGACCGTTCCCAGTGACCGAGCCGATCTTCAGCAGGTAGTAGATGTTCGTGCCGGCGTCGATCAGGCCCTGGAAGTCGCGCTTGCGGACGAGCTCCTTCTCCGCCGCGGTGAGGCCAAAGCGCGACATGAACGCTTCTTCGTCGCGCTTGAACGCTTCGCGCTCCTCCGACGAGCAGAGGGCTGCGCAGAGCTTGTTCAGCCGCCGCCCGCGGCGCGCGAGGCGCAGGTCGAAGATGCTGGTATCGGGAATCGGCCGCAGCACGGCGCAAAGAATAACCTACAAGGCGAACTCGCCGAGGAAAATGCGCTTCACCTCCGCCGAGCGCAAGAGCTCGGCGGCGGGACCGGCGAGCACCGTGCGCCCCGACTCGAGCACCACGCCGCGATCGGCGAGGCGCAGCGAGAGCTCCACATTCTGCTCGATGAAAAGGACGCTTACTCCCTGCTCGTCGCGGATGCGCCGCACGAGCTCGCCGATCTCCTGCACCATGCGCGGCGCCAGGCCGAGGAACGGCTCGTCGATCATCAGCAGCTTCGGCCGCGCCATCAGGCCGCGCGCGATCGCCACCAGCTGCTGCTCGCCGCCGGAAAGCGTGTGCGCGAGCTGCGCGCGGCGTGCCTTGAGGAGCGGCAGCAGCGCCTCGAGGCGCGCGAGCGTTTCCTCGCGATGCGGGCGAGCGCGCGGGTTGTGCGCGCCGAGGAGCACGTTGTCGCGCACCGTGAGAAAGGGAAACAGGCGCCGGCGCTCGAGGACATGCGCGATGCCAACGCCCGCGGCGCGGCAGGCGGGCATGCCGTCGATGCGCACGCCCTCGAAGCTGATGCTGCCCGCCCGCGGGCGCAGCAGGCCCGAAATCGTGTTCACGAGCGTCGATTTGCCGGCGCCGTTCGGGCCGAGAAGCGCGACGATCTCGCCCGGCGCGACGCTAAGCTGCGCGCCCCAGAGCACCTGGAAGTCGCCATACGCGACGCCGAGGCGCTCGACGGCGAGCTGCGGCGCCGCGCTCACGGCAGGTACGCCTGGCCGAGGTAAGCCTCGACCACCTTGCGTTCGCGCGCCACGGCATCGGGCGCGCCGTCGGCAATCAGCTCGCCCAGGTGCAGCGCGACGATGCGCTGCGCGACCGCGGTGACGACCCGCATGTTGTGCTCGATGACCAGCAGCGTGAGGCCACCCGCGTGCAGCTCGCGCACGAGCTCCACCAGCCCCGGGATCGAGCGCTGATCGACGCCGCCCGTGACCTCGTCGAGCAGCAGCAGGCGCGGCTGCGTCGCGAGCGCGCGGGCGAGCTCCAGGCGTTTGCGCTGTCCGGTGGAGAGCGTGCGCGCGTGGGCATTCGCCTTTTCCAGCAGGCCCACGCGGCGCAGCCACTCGTGCGCCTGCTCGCGCGCGTGCTTGACGTCTCGCGTGCGTGTGAGCGCGCCGACCATCACGTTCTCGGCGACGGTCATGCCCTGGAAGGGTCGCAGCTTCTGGAAGGTGCGCGCGACGCCGCGTCGGCACACGTGGTCGGGCGCGAGACCGGTCAGCGGCGCTCCGTCGAGCTCGACTTCGCCCTCGTCGGGCGCGTAGAAGCCGCTGATGCACTCGAACAGCGTCGACTTGCCGGCGCCGTTCGGGCCGATGATGCCGACGAGCTCGCCCGCCGCGACGTCGAACGTGATGCCGCGGTTGGCGGCGATGCCGCCGAAGCGCTTGGTCACGCCGCGAACGCTGAGCAGCGTCATCGCCCGCGCATCCAGCCGCGCATCGATCCGACTATCCCCTGCGGCGCATAGCGCACCATGACGATGAGCGCGATGCCGTAGAGGATGAGATAGAGGCCGATCAGGTGCGAGCCGAGCCCGCCGAACTCGGCGCGCAGCCACGTCTCCACCGTCGTCACGAGCACCGCCCCGAGGAAGGGTCCAAGCGCGGTGCCGAGCCCGCCGATGATCGCGGCGAGCGCGAAGCGCAGCGAAAGGTCCACCGAGAAGACGTAAAGCGGATCGACAAAGCCGACGTATTGCGCCCACAGCGCGCCGCACACGGCGGTGAACGCGGCGCTCACGGCGATCGCCACGACCTTGAGGCGCCGCGCGGCGACGCCGAGCGAGAGCGCCGCGTCCTCGTCCTCGCGGACCGCCGCGAGCTGGAAGCCGCGCCGCGAGCGCTCGAGGTACACCTGCGCGAGATACACCAGCAGCGCGAGCGCGAGCACGATCCAAACCCAGAGGCGCTTGTCGGCGATGCCGAGGGCCCAGAAGCCGGGGCGGAACGGCACCGGAATCCCCTCGGAGCCCGCGGTGAAGCCGCGCCAGCGGCTCGCGCCAAGCAGCAGCACCTGCGATACCGCGATCGTCGCGATGACGAAGTACGGCCCGCGCAGCCGGTTCGAGAGGAAGCCGATCACCGTGCCCGCCGCCATCGCCAGCGCGGCACCGATCGCGAGGCCGTACCACGGCGAGATGTTCCAGCGCACGCCGCAGAGCGCGGCGGCGTAGGCGCCGAGGCCGAAAAATGCGGAATGGCCCAGCGATATCTGACCGGCGTAGCCGCCGGCGATGTTCCAGGCGCCTGCCGCCGATCCCCAGATGAGGATCAGCACCAGGCTGTCGCGCAGGAACGCGTCGCCGACGAGGAGCGGCGCGAGGCCGGCGGCGGCGAAGAACGCGATCGCGCCGCCGTAGGCCCTCATACGCCGAGCGTCTCGGAGCCGCGCTTGCCGAACAGCCCCGCCGGCCGCACGACGAGGATGGCGATGAAAAGGAGGAGGTAGAGCACCTCCTTCCAGGCCGTGCCCACGGTGTAGGAACCGACCACCTCGACGGCCGCGACGATGAGCGCTGCGATCAGCGCCCCGGCCATGTCGCCGAGCCCGCCGAGGACCACGGCAATGTAGGCGATGAGCACGAACTGCAGGCCCGCGGTCGGGTAGACGGCGTAGATCGGCGCCAGCAGCACGCCGGCCGCCCCGGCGCAGGTGATGCCGACCGCCCAGGTGAGCGCATAGATGCGCCCCGTGTCGATTCCCATCAGCGCGGCGGCCGAGCGGTCCTGCGCGGTCGCGCGCATCAGTTTCCCCGTGTAGGACCAGCGCATGAAGGCAAAGAGCGCCGCGGTGGCCGCGACGGCGAGCGCGAAGGCGACCGCCTGGGCGAGGTTCAGCACCGCGCCGCCAATGCTGATGACCGAGCCGTAGTAGCCGGTGCGCACGAAGCGCGCGTCGCCGCTCCAGAGCACGAGCGCCAGGTTCTGCAGCACGATGGAGAGCCCCACCGTGGTGAACACCTGCACGTTATGCGAGGTGTGCACGATGGGGCGCATGATGAGCGCGTAGCTCCCCCAGCCGACGGCGAAGAACAGCGGCACGGCCACCAGCAGCGTCAGGTACGGGTCCGCGTGCAGCAGCGTGAACGCCCAGAACGCGGCATACATGCCGAGCATCAGGAACTCGCCGTGCGCGAAGTTCACCACGCGCATGACGCCGAAAATCAGCGTCAGCCCGACCGCAATGAGGGCGTAGATCCCGCCGAGCAGGATCGTCGAGACGACGAGCTGGGAGATCAGGGCGCTACTTGCGCTGGTTCCACGGCCCGAGCGGTATCCACTTCGCCCGGTTGCTGGTGAACTCCTCGGGCCAGATGGTGACGAGCTGGCCGTTCTGCCATTGCAGCATGTAGTGCTGGACGCGCTCGTTCGAGTTCTGGCCCGACTCGCCGAACTTCGCGCCCCAGCCGTTCATCAGGCTGCCGACCGGCAGGTCCATCTTCAGCACGGCGGCGCGGAACTTGTCGAGCTCGTCGGTCTGCGCCGCGTCGAGCGCGAGCTTGAGGAGCCAGAGGCCGCCGGCGGCGAGCTGGTGGCCGCCCGCCGGCACCTCCGAGCCGGTCTTCGCCTTGACCGCCTCGCGGAAGGCGCGCTCGATCTTCTGTGCCTCAGGCCGCAGCTTCTCGATGATGAAGCCCGGTCCGGGCTCGAGCAGCGCGAACGGGCCGTTCGCCTCGTTGCCGAGCGCCTTGCCGAAGCCCGGGTTGCCGTAGCCGGTGGCGCCGGCATGCACCACCGCCTTCACCTCGAAGCCCTGCTCGCGCGCCTGGCGCCAGAAGAGGATCGCGTCCTGGTCGCGGGCAATGTGGTGCAGCACGTCCGGCTTCGCATCCTTGAGCTTGAGGATGACCGGCGTGAGGTCGTTGGTCGTGAAGGTGTAGTACTCGAGCGCGACCTCCTGCATGCCGAATTCCTTCTTCGCGCGCTCGCGCGCCGCCTCGGTCACGCCTTGGCCGTAGGAGGAGTCCTCGGCGAGGTAGGCGATGCGCAGCTCGCTCGGCTTCCTGCCCAGGCGCGGCGCCAGGTACTTGGCGATGAACTCAATGTTGTACCAGCCGAAGCCGATGCCATCGATCTCGGTACGGAACACGTTCTTCAGTCCGCGGCGCGTGAAGCGCGGATCGACGCACGATGTTTCCCAGTAGATGACGTTCTGCCGCGCCGCCGCTTCGCTCGCCGCGCCGCACAGGATGGACGAGAACGTGCCGGTGATGATCTTCACACCCTCGCGCGTCGCGAGCCGCGTCGCTTCGCTGGCCGCGGCGGTCGGGTCCGGCGCGTCGCCCGCGACCAGCACGAGCTTCCGACCCATCACGCCGCCGAAGCGGCTGTTGATCAGGTCGCGCATGATCTCGTAGCCCTCGAGATGGAGCTTGCCTTGCACCGCGAGGTTGCCGCTGAGCGGCTCGAGCACGCCGAGCTTGTATTCACCCTTGAGCTGCTGCGCCGGCGCGACGCCGGCGGCCAATGCGAGCGCGATGCCGGTCGCGCCGGCAGCGATGAGCTTCTTCATGGCCATTCCCTCCTCCTAGAGAGGGGGAGAGAATGCCCGATTGCGCAGGCGGCGGCTAGTCGCCCCAGACCTCGCGCGCGACCTCGATGCAGAGCTTGAGCTTGGCCTTCTCCTGCTCGACGGTGAGGTTGTTGCCGTGGTGCGTGCTGGAGAAGCCGCACTGCGGCGAGAGACACAGGTTCTCCAGCGGCACGAACTTGGACGCCGCGTCGATGCGGCGCTTGAGCAGGTCCTTGCTTTCGAGCTGCGGTACCTTCGAGCTCACCAGCCCGAGAACCACCTTCTTGCCCTGCGGCACGTAGCGCAGTGGCTCGAAGCCGCCCGAGCGCTCGTCGTCGTACTCGAGGAAGAAGCCGTCGACGTCAAGCTTCGAGAACGCGGTCGCGGCGACGTAGTCGTAGCTGCCGCTCGCGAGCCAGGTGCTCTTGAAGTTGCCGCGGCAGGTGTGGATGGCGACCGTCATGTCGTCTGGCACATCCTGGATCGCGGCATTGACCGCCTCGGCGTAGATGGCGACGTCCTTCTTCGGATCGTCGCCGAGCTTGCGGAACTGCTCCTGCACCTTGGCGTCGCCGAACATGGCGATGGTGGTGTCGTCGAGCTGCAGGTAGCGGCAGCCTGCCTCATAGAGGTCGGCGATCTCCTCGCGATAGCACTGCGTGAGGTCGGCCCAGAAATTGTCGGGGTTCGGGTAGCGCTGCCTGATCGAGGCGCGGTCGCCGCGCGCATGCAGCATCGCCGGCGAAGGCATGGTGAACTTTGGCGTGCCTTTGTTCACCACGCTCTTCAGAAATTCGAAATGCGGCACCATGCTCGGGTTCGTCCGCCGCAGCTTTCCGGTGACGAACATCGTCGGCGGCTTCGCCTCGGCGCCCTTGAATTGAATGCCGTGATAGGGATCTTCTTCCTCGCGCAGCTCGATGCCGTCGAAGCCCGCGAGGAAATCGATGTGCCACCAGTCGCGCCGGAACTCTCCGTCGGTGACTGAGGGTAGTCCGAGCTCTTCCTGCAGCTTGACCACGTCGCGGATCAGCCGGTCTTCCGCCTCCTTGAGGCGCGCCGCCGGCGCGTTGCCCATGCGTACCTGCTCTCGCAGCTCGTGCAGCTCGTGCGGCCGCAGCAGACTGCCGACATGGTCGGCGCGGAACGGCCCGGGCATCAGACCGTCGCCTTGCTGCGCCAGCCCTCGTGGTAGGTGGTCTGCGCCTGCTTGGCGTAGGGCGCCGGGCTGACGATGGCGCGAATCTCGGTCTGCTGGTGGCGCTCCACGGTGGTTTTCTTCGTGCCGCCGCCTTCCTCGCCCCACACGACCTTCACCTCGGTGCCGAGCGCGATGTCCGCGTCGACGATGCCGAGCGAGAGCATTGAGCGTTCGTTATAGCTGTAGCCGCTGAACATGTTGAGGCCGACGATTTTCCCGTCCTTCGTCACCTTGTCGTAGGACGCTGAGGTGTAGTTCGACAGCGGCAGATCGATGTATTTGTACGGGTCGCCCTGTTCGAAGAGCGAGCGCATCACCTTCATGACGTCGTCGGCGTTCCAGGCGAAGGTGACTTTCTTGCGGTGCGGCTTGCCGGCCATCTTCTCGAGCGCCTGCCGGCCGATGAAGTCGTGGTCGAACTTGATGAACGGCCCGTAGCCCATTTCATAGGGCGTTACGTAGTAGTCCTCGATATTCTGCGACACGAAGCTGCCGCCGATCGAGCCGGTGGCCTCGTAGCTCGACGCCGGGAGCCACTCGCGATACTTCTTCATCTTCTCGCCGGTGTACACGGCGGGCAGCGGCGAGGGGATCCAGCCCGACTCGAGCGTGTTGGTGGCGTAGGCGCGGGCGCCGACTTCCTTCAGGCCGAACTCCTTGCCCGCCGCGACGATCGCTGCGCGGATCTCCTCGCGCTCGGCGTACGGGCCCCAGACCTCAAGGCCGGGCGCGCCCGCCATGCCGTGGCGCAGCGTGCGCACCTTGCGGCCGGCGATCCTCATTTCGCCCATGTGGAAGAACTTGACCTCGGGCACCGGCCCGCCGTTCAGCTTCTCGATCACCTTCCAGGCATTCGGGCCTTGGATCTGAAAGCGGTAGTGCGTGCGATTCACCGCCAGGCCCTTGGTATTGCCCGGCGAGCGGTCGTCCTTGCGCGTCTTCACGTTGAAGCCGCCGGTCTCGGCGTGGAACTGGATCCAGCTCGCCGCGGGGGCGCGGCCGACGAACACCAGGTGGTTCTCTTCCAGGTGGAAGAGGATGCCGTCGCCGATGACGTAGCCGTCGTAGTTGGTGGGCGCTAGCTGCTTCGCGCGGTTCACCGGGAAGTTGGCGAAGCTGTTTATGCCGAGATGCGTAAGGAGCTTCAGCGCGTCCGGGCCCTGCACGTGCTGCTCGACCATGTGGTGCGACTGGTCGAAGAGCACTGCGCTCTTCTGCCACGCGGCCTGCTCGTCGCGCCAGTTGCAAAATTCGCCGGGCACCACGGGGTAGACATAGGCGCCGATCTGCGAATTGCGTAGCAGCGTGACGGGATTGCCCGCCGCCTTGAGCACCTCCTCAAGGTCCTTCATGACTCCTCCTCGTTGCTGTCACTCAGGCGGCCTGCTTTGAAGTAAGCGGCGAGAATCACGCCGCCTGTTTCAGCGCGAGCGCCTTGTCGGTTGCTTCCCAGGTGAACTCGGCCTCTTCGCGGCCAAAGTGGCCGTAGGCGGCGGTCTTCTCGTAGATCGGGCGGAGAAGATCGAGCATCTGGATAATGCCGCGCGGCCTGAGATCGAAATGCTTCGTGACAAGCGCCGACAGCGCATCGTCCGACATCTTGCCCGTGCCCTGCGTCGTCGCCATGACGCTCGTCGGGCGCGCGACGCCGATGGCGTACGACACCTGCACCAGGCATTTCGATGCGAGCCCGGCGGCGACGATGTTCTTCGCCACGTAGCGGGCGGCATAAGCCGCGGAGCGGTCGACCTTGGAGGGGTCCTTGCCCGAAAAGGCACCGCCGCCATGAGGCGCCGAGCCGCCGTAGGTGTCGACGATGATCTTGCGGCCGGTCACGCCGCAGTCGCCCTTCGGGCCGCCGATCTCGAAGGCGCCGGTGGGATTGACGAGGTAATTGACCTTGCCCTTGACCATCGACTTCGGCAGCACCGGCTTGATCACTTCCTCGATCACGGATTCCGACAGCTTCTTGTGCTCGATGCCCGGCGCGTGCTGGGTAGAGAGCACCACCGTGTCGATCGACTCGGGCCTGCCGTTCGCGTAGCGGATCGTCACCTGCGACTTGGCATCGGGGCGCAGCCACGGCAGCCGGCCGCTGCGGCGGAGCTCCGCCTGGCGCTCGACCAGGCGGTGCGAGAGGAAGATCGGCAGCGGCATGAGGCTCGGCGTCTCGTCGCAGGCGTAGCCGAACATCAGCCCCTGGTCGCCCGCCCCCTGGTCGAGATCGACGCTCTTGTCGACGCCGCGAGCGATGTCGGGCGACTGCTGGCCATAGGCGACGAGGACCGTGCAGGTCGAGGCGTCGAAGCCGATCGCGGGATCGGTGTAGCCGATGCGCTTGATGGTGTTGCGGGCGACCTCGTCGTAGTTGACGCGGGCGTGCGTCGTGATCTCGCCGGCGAGCACTACCAGGTTGTCCTTCACCAGCGTCTCGGCGGCGACCCGCGAAGTCCTGTCCTGCTTTAGAATCGCGTCGAGCACCGCATCGGAAATCTGGTCGGCGACCTTGTCCGGATGGCCTTCGGACACCGATTCGGAAGTGAAAAGAAAATCGCTCATTGCTCTTCGCTCGCCCCTTGGAGAAGGCCGCAAGGATACCAAATTTGCCTAGTTTCCCGATGCTCGCGCTGCGCTCGCTCGCGCCTTTGCCGCTCGCGGCGCTGCATCGATTGGGAAGCGTCCTCGGGTGGGCCATCTATGGGATGTCGCCCACGTACCGGCGGCACCTGCGCGAGAACCTCGCCACCGCGCGCTATGACGACGCGGCGCTGCGCCGGCGGGCGATCGCAGCGGCAGGCCAGCTCGTCATGGAGCTGCCGGCGCTCTGGTTCAGGCCGCACGAGCGGGTGGTGGCGCTCGTCAAGGAGGTGCAGGGCGAGGAGGCAGTGCTCGCGGCGCTGCGCGCAGGCAAGGCGATCCTCTTTCTCTCGCCGCACATGGGCGCGTTCGAGGTGGCGGCGCAGTACGCGGCAAGCCGCATTCCGATCACCGTGCTCTACCGGCGCCCGAAGCTCGCCTGGCTCGAGCCGCTGATGCGCAGCGGCCGCGAGCGACCGAACGTGCACCTGGCGAGGACGGATCTGCGCGGCGTGCGCGAAGTATTCAAGGCGCTCAAGCGCGGCGAAGCGGTCGGCTTCCTGCCCGACCAGGTGCCCGGCGCGCGCGAAGGCGAATGGAGCGACTTCTTCGGCCGGCCCGCCTACACCATGACGCTCGCGGCGAAGCTCGCGGCGCGCGACAACGTCGCCTGTTTTCTCGTCTTTGCGAAGCGCCTGCCGCGCGGCGCGGGCTATTCGATTCTGATGCAACCGTTCGCGCCCGCGCGGCCGGGGGAGAGCGCGACCCGCCGGCTGAATCGTGCGCTCGAAGAGCTGGTTGCGCTTTGCCCGGAGCAATACCTCTGGGGCTATAACCGCTACAAGACTCCCAAGGGGGCGAAGCCCCCGCGCGCATGAGCCGCGTCGTGCTCGCGCTCATGTGGCTCGTGCATTGGCTGCCGCTGCGCGTCATCGCCTGGATCGGCAGCGCGATCGGCGCCGTGCTCTATTGGCTGATCCCCGAGCGCCGGCGGGTGACGCGCATCAACTTGGAGAAGTGCTTCCCTCGCCTGAGCACGCAAGAGCGCGAGCGGCTGGCGCGTGGCGCCTTCCGCGCCTTCTGCCGCGGCTTCGTCGATCGCGCAGTGCTGTGGTGGGGCTCGCCCGCGCGCATCCAGCGCATGGTGCGCCTCGAGGGCATCGAGCATCTGGACGCCGCAGGCTCTCGGGTCGTGCTGCTCGCGCCGCATTTCACGGGCGTCGAGGCGACCGGCATCCGGCTTTCCATCGACCGGGACCTGTCGTCGCTCTACCAGCACCAGAAGGATCCCGTGGTCGACCGGCAGCTGCTGAAGGGGCGCACGCGCTTTCGGCCCAACGTTGTCTCGCGCCAGCAGGGCCTGCGCAAAGTGCTGCGCTGGATCAATGCCGGGATACCGTTCTACTACCTCCCCGATCTCGACTTCGGGCGAAAGGGCACCACGTTCGTGCCGTTCTTCGGCGTACCGGCCGCGACCGCCGTCGGGCTGTCGTATATTGCGCGCACCACCGGCGCGGCGGTCGTGCCTTGTGTGGCGCGCATGCTGCCGGCAGGCGGCTATGTCGCGCAGTTCTATCCGGCGTGGACCGACTTCCCGAGCGGCGACGAGGTCAGGGACGCGCGGCGCATGATGGCGTTCATCGAGGAGCGGGTGCTCGAGATGCCCGAGCAGTACCACTGGATGCATAAGCGCTTCAAGACGCGCCCCGAGGGCGAGCCGAGGTTCTATTGAGAGCTGCCGTCATCGGCACCGGCCACATGGGTCGCTACCACGCGCAGAAGCTGGCGCGGCTACCGGGCGTTCAATTGGTGGCGGCGGTGGACGCGGATCTTGCCCGCGCGCAGGCGCTCGGTGTCGCGGCATTCACCGACTACCGCGCGATATTCGGCAAAGCGGACGCCGCGGTCATTGCAGTGCCGACCGACCGGCACTACGAGATCGCGCGCGATTGCCTGCAGCACGGGCTGCATCTGCTGATCGAGAAGCCGATCGCCACCACGCTCGCGCAGGCGGATGAGCTGATCGCGCTCGCCGAGGCACGGAAGCTCGTGCTGCAGTCCGGGCACGTCGAGCGCTACAACCGCGCCTTTGCCGCGCTCGTGGCGCGCATGGACCGGGCGGTATTCGTCGAGGCCGAGCGGCTCGCCGGTTTTAAAGCCCGTGGGGCGGAGGTCGACGTCGTGCTGGATTTGATGATTCACGACCTCGACCTCGCCTGCGCCCTCGCGCGCGCCGAGCCGATCGGGGTCAGCGCTTGCGGCTTCCGCGTGCTGACGCGCGACATCGACATTGCCAACGCGCGCATCGAGTTCGCGAACGGCTGCGTCGCGAACCTCTCCGCGAGCCGCGTGAGCCAGGCGCCGGTGCGCAAGCTGCGCGTCTTCCAGCCCGACCTCTACGTTTCCGCCGACCTGCAGGCCGGGAAGCTGCGCTACGTGCGCGAGGCGGGCGGCGCGATCGCCGAGACCGAGGAAACGCACGAAGGCGGTGATGCGCTCGCCGAGCAGGCCGCCGCCTTCGTTTCGGCGGTCGAGAAAGGCACCGCCGTGCCCATCGACGGGCGCCAGGGCCGCCGCGCCCTCGAGCTCGCGCTGACGGTCGGCCGTCTGGTGCGCGAGCGCCTCGAGAAGTTTATCTAGGCCTTGAGCAGCTCCGGGTCGATCGGCAGCTTGCGGATGCGCTTGCCGGTGGCCTTGTAGATCGCGGCGGTGACCGCGGGCGCGAGGGCGGGGAGGCCGGGCTCGCCCATGCCGGTCGCGTGCTCCTTGCTGCTCACGATGTAGACCTCGACCTTCGGCATCTCGCTCATGCGCAGCATCGGGTAGCTGTCGAAGTTGCCCTGCTCGACCTGCCCGTCCTTGAATGTGATCTTGCCGTAGAGCGCCGCGGTGAGGCCGTAGACGATCGCGCTCTCGCACTGGCGCTTCACGATCTCCGGATTCACCACCTCGCCGCAGTCCACTGCCGCGACCACGCGATGCACCTTCGGCCGGCCGTCCTGGTCCACGGACACTTCGGCCACCTCGGCGACATAGCTGCCGAACGATTGCGCGACTGCGATGCCGCGATGCACGCCCTGTGGTAGCGGCTTGCCCCAGCCGGCGCGCCCGGCGGCGAGCTCGAGCACGCCCCTGTAGCGCGGCTGCTTGCCGAGCAGCGAGCGGCGGAACTCGTACGGATCCTTGCCCGCCGCGTTCGCCAGCTCGTCGATGAAGCTCTCGCTGAAGAAGATGTTCTGCGAGTGGCCGACCGAGCGCCAGAACCATACCTGCACGCCCGGCTCCTGCCGCGAGTACTCGACGCGCAGGTTCGGGATGTCGTAGGGCACATCCTTCACGCCTTCTACCGCGAAGCTGTCCACGCCGTCGGGCGGCAGCTTCATGAACCCGGACGCTTCCATGATCGAGGGCGACGCGACTCGCGCGGTGAAGGAAACCGGCACGCCGCTCGCATCGAGCGCGCCGCTAAAGCGCGTGACCGAGGCGGGCCGGTAGAAGTACGCGCGCATGTCGTCCTCGCGCGAGTAGACCAGCTTGACCGGCTTGCCGGACATCTTGGAGAGCAGCGTCGCGGCAATGGTGAAGTCGGGGGCGAAGCGCCGCCCGAAGCCGCCTCCGAGGAGCATCGTGTTGACCTTCACCTGCTTCGGGTCGACCGAGCCGACGTGCGACAGGATGCCCTGGTTCGGACCCTGGGACTGCGTGCCGGCCCAGATTTCGATGCCGTCCTTCTTCACCCAGGCGGTGGCGTTCATCGGTTCCATGCACGCGTGCGCGAGATAGGGTGCTTCGTACACGGCCTCCAGCGTCTTTGCGCCGCTTACCGAGCCGACGCTGCCTTCGTTGCGCGCCACCTTGCCTTCCTGCTGAGTGGCGTCGGTGAGCATCTTCGTCACCCCGACGGAGGAGAGGCCCGCGTTCGGGCCCTTGTCCCACTGGATCTGCAGCGCGTCGCGGCCTCTCTTTGCCCGCCAGTAGCCGTCGGCAAGCACGGCTACGCCTTGCGGGATCTGGATGACCTGGCGCACGCCCTTCACCTGCTTCGCCTTGCTGTCGTCCACCGACACGACCTTGCCGCCGGGCACCGGCGGCTGAGCGAGCACCGCGGTCAGCATGCCGGGCAGGCGCACATCCAAGCCGTACTTGCCGCTGCCGTTCACCTTCTGCGGGGTATCGAGGCGCCGCAGGCTCTGGCCGATGATCTTGAACTGGCTTGCATCCTTGAGCTTCGGCTGCTTCGGCACCGGCTGCCTCGCGGCGGCGGCGACGAGCTTGCCGTAGGAGAGCTTCTTGCCGCTCGAATGGATCACCGCTCCCTTCTCGGTGCGGCATTCGGAGGCATCGACCTTCCAGGCCTGCGCGGCGGCGGCGAGCAGCATCTCGCGCGCCGCGGCGCCCGCCTTGCGCATCGGCTCCCAGTTGCCGTTCACCGAGGTCGAGCCGCCGGTCGCCTGGATGCCGAAGATCGGGTTGATGTACGCCTGGTCGACCGGCGCCTGCTCGACGCGCACGCGCCTCCAGTCGGCGTCGAGCTCCTCGGCGACGAGCTGCGGGATCGCGGTGTGCACGCCCTGTCCCATCTCGGACAGCCCGACGATGACCGTGACGCGATCATCAGCGCCGACGCGCAGGTAGGCGTTCGGCTTGAACTCGGCCGGCGCCGCCGCCTGCGCAAGGCGCGCAGCAGCGGGGAGGGTGAAGCCGATGACCAGGCCGCTGGTCTTGAGAAAGTCGCGGCGCGAAGGCTTGAATGCGGTTGTCATGGCCGTCCTCCTAGGCGCTCAGCGTCGCCGCGGCATCCTTGATCGCGGCGCGAATCTGGTTGTAGGTGCCGCAGCGGCAGACGTTGCCGCTCATCGCGGCGTCGATGTCCTGGTCAGTGGGTTTCGTGTTGGACGCAAGGAGCGCTGCCGCGCTCATGATCTGGCCGCTCTGGCAGTAGCCGCATTGCGGCACGTCGTGCTTGATCCACGCCGCCTGGACCGCTTTGCCGACCCGGTTCGCGCTCATCGACTCGATGGTGGTGATCTTCCGGCCTTCGGCGGCGGCGACCGGCGTCAAGCAGGAGCGGGTCGCAGCGCCGTCCAGATGCACCGTGCATGCTCCGCAGAGCGCCATGCCGCAGCCGAACTTCGTGCCTGTCATGCCGAGCGTGTCGCGCAGCACCCAGAGGATGGGCGTATCCGCGTCGACGTCGGCCTGGAGCTGCTTTCCGTTGACGTTCAGGGTGATCATCGCCGTGTTCCTCCCGCCTTGGTGGAGGCGCCACAATGTCACTTTCGGCGGGGCGTGTCGATAACCGGTGTGTTACAGACGTAGCTGAGAGGAATCAAACGTTTGAGCGACAGCGTGCGCTTAGCCTTCACCAAGATGCAGGGCGCCGGCAACGACTTCGTCGTGCTCGACTGCACCTCGCGCCCATTTACGCTGTCGCGGCCGCAGCTCCAGCGCATCGCGGATCGCCATCTCGGTGTCGGCTGCGACCAGATCCTGGTGGTCGAGCGCGCGCAGCAGCCCGGCGCTGACTTCCGCTACCGGATCTTCAATGCCGATGGCGGCGAGGTGGAGCAGTGCGGCAACGGCGCACGCTGCTTCGTCAAGTATGTGCACCAGCGCGGCCTGACCGGCAAGCGCGAGATTTGGGTGGAGACGCTCGGCGGCCTTATCCGGCCGCGCCTCGAGGACGATGGCGAAGTGAGCGTGGACATGGGGCGGCCGGTATCCAGCGGAGTGGAAGCGCTCGCGGTCGACGGCGAGCGAGTGGCAGTGGCCATCGTCTCCATGGGCAACCCGCACGCGGTGCAGGTAGTGCCGGATGTCCAGCAGGCGCCGGTGACGACGCAAGGGCCGCGGCTTGAGCGCCATGCGCGCTTCCCGCAGGGCGTGAACGCCGGGTACATGCAGGTGCGCGATCGCCATCGCATCGCGCTGCGCGTCTGGGAGCGTGGCGCGGGCGAGACGCTTTCGTGCGGCACGGGCGCCTGCGCTGCCGTCGTCGCCGGGATGGTGCAACGGCTGCTCGACTCGCCGGTGCGGGTCGAGACGCGCGGCGGAGCGTTGACCATCACTTGGGCGGGCGGCGACAATGCGGTGGTGATGAAAGGCCCGGCCGAAACCGTCTTCGACGGCACGCTGGAAATAAAAGAGCCATGAACGCCGACGATCTCGCAAGGTTCCTGCGCGCCAACCCTCAGTTCTTCGAGCAAAACCCCGACCTGCTGGAATCGATCCAGGTGCCCCATCCGCACGGCGGCCGCGCGATCCCGCTCGCCGAGCGCCAGACGGTGGCGCTGCGCGAGAAGGCGCGCGTGCTCGAGGGCCGGCTCGGCGAGCTGATCTCCAACGCCGCGCAGAACGACGCCATCAGCGAGAAGGTACATCGCCTGGCGGTGGCGCTGGTGGGCGCGCGCGACTTCCCGGCGCTGGCGCGCTCGCTTTACTTCCACCTGGGCGAGGACTTCGCCGTGCCGCATGTCGCGCTGCGCGTCTGGGGCAAGGCGGTGCCGGTCGATTTCGACGAGGCGCGCCCGGTCGCCGAGCGCGAGCGCCAGCAGGCGGCGACGATGAGCGCGCCGCAGTGCGGGCCGGCGCAAGGCAACGCGTTCGTCTCCTGGTTCGGCGACGCCGCCGAGCACATCCGCTCGCTCGCGCTGGTGCCGCTCGGCCACACCACCGTTTTCGGGCTGCTCGCGATGGGCAGCGAAGATCCGAAGCGCTTCTATCCGGACATGGGCACCCTGTACCTGCGGCGCATCGGCGAGCTGTGCGCCGCCGGCGTGACCGCTCGCCTATAGACAAACGCGACGTGGACGCTCAGCACGCCGAGGACTATCTCGCCGCGCTGAAGCACCAGCGGCGCCTTGCGCCCGCGACGCTCGAAAACTACCGCCGCGCGCTCGGCCTGCTCCTTGAATTGCATAAGCAACCACTCGCCACGCTGGAACCGCCCGATGTGCGGCGGGCAATCGCACTCCTGCATGCCAAGGGCCTGTCGCCCCGGACGCTTGCGCTCATCTTGAGCGCGTGGCGCGGCTGGTTCCGCTGGCTCGCCCGGCATCGCGGCTTCCGCGCCAATCCGGTGCTCGGCATCCGCGCGCCGAAGGCGGCGCGGCCGCTGCCGAAGGCGCTGACCGTAGAGGCGACGCAGCGCTTACTGGACTCACATGAGGAAAAGAGTCCATTAGCTCTGCGCGACCGCGCGATGTTCGAGCTGCTTTACTCGTCCGGCCTGCGGCTCGCCGAGCTCGTCGCGCTGGATCTCGGCGATGGGCGGCTCGACCTGCGGCAGGGCGAAGTGACCGTCACCGGCAAAGGCTCCAAAACGCGCACCGTGCCGATCGGCGCCAAGGCGCGCGAAGCGCTGCAATCCTGGCTCGCGGTGCGCAGCCAGTTAGCGCGGATGGCGGAGAAGGCGCTCTTCGTCGGCGTACGCGGCGCGCGCATCTCGCCGGCAGTGGTCGGCGCGCGGCTGGCGGCGTGGGCACGGCGCAGCGGGCTCGCCGAGCGCGTGCACCCGCACATGCTGCGCCATTCGTTCGCCACGCACATGCTGCAATCGTCGCAGGACTTGCGCGCCGTGCAGGAACTGCTCGGGCACGCCAGCATCTCCACCACGCAGGTCTATACGCACCTCGACTTCCAGGCGCTCGCCAAGGTCTACGACGCCGCGCATCCTCGCGCGCGCAAAAAATGATTCAGCTCAAGCGTGGACGCGAGAGGTCGGTGAAGCGCCGTCATCCGTGGATCTTCTCCGGCGCCATCGAGCGCGTGAGCGGCAAGCCGAAGAGCGGCGACACGGTGGAGGTGCGTTCGGCGTCCGGTGAAGCGCTGGGGCGCGCGGCCTTCAGCCCGCAATCGCAGATCCGGGCGCGCATCTGGACGTTCGATGCTACGCAAGAGATGGATGCGGCGTTCTTCCGCAAGCGCATCATGCAGGCGCTCGCGCTGCGCGAAGGCATGCCTGCCGCGAAGCACGGCAACGCCATGCGGCTGGTGCACGCGGAGAGCGACGCACTGCCGGGCCTGGTCGTCGATCGCTACGCGGATGTGCTGGTGGCCCAGTTCCTCGCGGCCGGGGTCGAGCGCTGGCGCGAGCCGATCCTCGACGCGCTCGCCGAGCTCACCGGCTGCTCGGCGATCTACGAGCGCTCGGACGCCGAGACGCGCAAGCTCGAGGGCCTCGAGCCGCGCTCAGGCTTCGTGCGCGGCAACCGCGAGGCGTCCCGCTGTCCGATCATCGAGTACGGACTGAATTTCAAGGTGGATGTCGAGCAGGGCCAGAAGACCGGCTTCTTTCTCGACCAGCGCGAGAACCGCCAGCACGTGCGTGCGCTCGCCGCGGGACGCGAGGTGCTCGACGGCTTCTGCTACACCGGCGGCTTCGCCATCAACGCGCTTGCCGGCGGCGCCGCCCGCGTCACCGCGGTGGAAAGCTCGGCGCCCTCGCTCGAGGTGGCGCGCGACAATCTCGCGGCCAACGCGCTCGACGGCTCGAAGGTCGAGTTCGTCCATGCCGATGCGTTCAGCCACCTGCGCGCGCTGCGCGACCGCGGGGCGCAGTTCGACCTCGTGGTGCTCGATCCGCCGAAGTTCGCGCCGACCGCGGCGCAGGCGAAGAACGCCGCACGCGCCTACAAGGACATCAACCTGCTCGCGCTGAAGCTCCTGCGGCCGGGCGGGCTGCTCGCGACCTTCTCGTGCTCGGGCGGCGTGGACGCCGCGCTCTTCCAGTCGATCGTCGCCGGCGCGGCGCTCGATGCGGGCGTCGAGGCGAAGATCATCGGGCGCTTCAGCGCCGCCGCCGATCACCCGGTGGCGCTGCAATTTCCCGAAGGGGACTACCTGAAAGGCCTTCTGGCTCTCAGGACCTGAGCTACTGCGCGTCGCGCAGCAAGGTCATGAGCACGCTTGGATCGTAGGGCTTCGCGAGGTAGTAGTTGAAGCCGGCCAGCTTGCCGAGGATCTGGTCGGCCGATTGCTTGTAGACGCCGCTGATCGCGATGAGCAGCGGGCGCTCCTGTCCGTACACCTGGCGGATCTTGCGCGCGGTGTCCCAGCCGGTCATTCCGGGCATCGCGATATCGAGCACTACGACGTCGGGGTCGAATTCGCGGATCGCCGGCATGACATCGGTGCCGTCGTACACCCCGTGCGCCTCGTGACCTTCCTCGCGCAGAAGCTCCGTCAACGTCAGGACGGTGTCGTGCTCATCGTCCGCCAACAGAACGCGGAGCGCGCGACGCACGCGGCGAGGAGTCGGCTCGGTGTCTGTGTGCACGGTTGAGGCCATCGGCGCCGGATTCTAGCCAGTTCCACGTTCGTTATATGTAGTGCCTTTCCCTACATTTTCAGCGCTGGAAAGGGTTAGGGCGGCCGACGAGCGCCTCAAGCCGCGCGATTTCCTCGCTCGTGTGCCCCTCGAACGGCGCCGGCACGATGCCTTTGCGCTGAATGCGACGCGCCTGGTGGTATTCCGCGGCGACCGCGACGATGTCCGTGGTGTCGCGAGGCAGCGTGGCGATTTCGGTGGCGCCGAAGCACGTGCAGAGATAAGCCGCGTCGGGCGCCGCCGCGAGATAAATGCCGGTGCCGCGGATGCCGATAGTCGCGGTCGGTGCGATGAGCGTGCGCCGCATGCCGTGCGCAAACGTCGCGCCTAGCGCGCCGGAGACGAGGCGCAGCAGGTCGACGACTGGCTCGCGCGCTCGCCACGCATCGAGGCGCAGCTGGCTGTTCGGGCGCAGGAAGTAGGCATCGCCGCCGAGCGAGAACAGGATGCGGCCATCGGCTCCCGTGCGCAGCGTCTGCCCGGCTTCAAGCACGCCGAGCCGGGTCAGGCGGACCTCGTTCACGGTGACGTCGCCCGAGACCTCGTGCACCACCCCGAACAGCTTTTGCGCTCGT
>JACXTT010001846.1_pt1 | contig 34552 bp, 23 predicted proteins | sample 9270951 | NCBI WGS metagenome assembly JACXTT01 (sample SAMN15532306, study PRJNA645909) | rock metagenome | isolation source: weathered quartz diorite | place: Puerto Rico | collected 2017-06-21 | reverse complement strand
AGAGTTGGAGCCGGGCGGGCTTTCTCAATCTCAGCGCGTTAGATGAAGCGCGCCGAAATAACCATTGGGACGAGCTTTGGGTCAGCACTTAAGATGGTGGTGGTATCAAGATGCGCTCCGTCGGAGGGAGATTTGTTAGGGTAATGCTTATGGACGGCTCGTCCACGCATGGCAGGAGTGTTTGGGTTGGGCGCAGGGGACTGTTGCACTGCGCGGCGTCCCGGCTTGTGGTTTGGCTTCGAGGCCATATCCTGCGCCGTGATGCAGAGTCGTTTCATTTGGGGTTTGGCGCTTTCGCTGCCGGTACTGGCAACGCTGCCAGCACGCGCCGCGGAGCGGAAGTTCGATTTCAGCGAGGTGCGCGAAGGCCAGACTCCGCCTGGGTTCCGGAGCGCTGTGACCGGGCAGGGCAAGCCTGGCGAGTGGAAAATGATCCTGGACGAGACGCCGTCCGCCATTCCTCCGCGGACCGAGCAGGCGCGCGCGGTCAGCAAAAAGCCGGTGCTGGCGCAACTGGCCGGGGACCCGACTGACGAACATTTCCCGTTGTTGATTTTTGAAGATGAAGTTTTCGCCGACTTCACTCTGACTACACGTTTCAAGACCGTTAGCGGTCAAAAGGAACAGATGGCGGGCGTGGCGTTTCGGATTCAAAATGAGACGAACTACTACGTCGTGCGCGCCAGCTCGCGCGGCAACACGTTCCGTTTTTACAAGATCGTCAACGGCCAGCGCAGCGCGCCGATAGGGCCGGAGGCGACTATTCCGGCGGGCGTATGGCATGAATTGACCGTTGAATGCAAAGCGAATCAAATCCGCTGCTTACTCAATGGCCAGGAGCTGATCCCGCTGCTGACGGACAATTCGTTTGCGCGGGGCAAGATCGGATTTTGGACGAAGTCGGATTCAGTCAGCTATTTCACGGACACGAGAATCGTTTACACGCGGCGCGAGACGCCCGCGCAAACGCTCGTGCGCGATTTGGGGATGAAGTATCCTCGCCTGCTCGCCTTGAAAGTGTATGTGCCGGGTACCGAGCCGCAGACAACCCGTGTCGTGGGCAGTCTGGCCGAAAAAGACCTCGGCCAACCCGGCTCGAAAACCGAGCAGGCAGTGATCGGCCAGGGGGAGGTTTATTACGGAAAAGAGAAGGACTCGGTTTCGGTGATTATGCCCGTGCGCGACCGGAACGGCGACGTGATCGCCGCCGCCCGCGTCGTCATGAAACCCTTCCCCGGCCAGACGGAGCAGAATGCCATCGCCCGCGCGATGCCGATCGTTAAGCAGATGCAGGCGCACGTGCAGACTATGCAGGATTTGGTGGATTGATTCCCCACAACGAGGCCAACGACGGCCCGATAAGACAGCGTTTCCAGTCCCACCGCTAACTGCCATCCCGAAGCTGACTCAGGGAACCTTCGAGGGGGTCAGAGACTCTCATTTTTGAGACGCGCGTTAAAAAACGGGACAATTTCCACCATAAACACCGCTTTTTCACCGAGGGGCCAAATATGGGCGAGCTTTATGCTCTATCAGAGGTATGAAACAGGGTGTCTTTATTGAGAGAGATGGTGTGCTGAACCTGGTGCGGGTCGAAAGGCAGCATCAGGTAGGTCCCTTGTCGCTTGAGGAAATGCGCGTCAACACAGTGGCGGTTCCGCTGGTGGCTAAGTTAAAGGCGGCGGGCCGGGTGCTGATCGGGACTACGAACCAGCCCGGGCTGTCGCGCGGCTATCAAAACCGCCGGGAGCTGGATCGGATGCACGACTTATTGCGCAAGACCTTTGACCTGGACGACCTGCTGGTGTGCCCGCACGACGAAACAGATCGGTGTCCCTGTCGCAAACCCAACCCCGGACTGCTCGTCGAGGCCGCGTTCAAATGGAAACTGGACCTGGATCGCTCGTTCGTGATCAGCGACAAGTGGCAGGACGCCGAAGCGGCCCGGACAGCGGGCTGCACGTCGCTGCTGATCGACTCGCCGTGGGTGCGAAAGGTGCACCGCGATTTTGTGCTGCCTGATCTGGGAGCGGTGGTGGAGAAAATCCTTCGCATCAAGAGCACCGGCCGGGTAATGGCGGCTTGAGAGCCCCTAATCGGCCGGCTCAGGGTGCGGACTTCGGCTCCGGTGCGGGTGCCGTGGCCGGCTTGGCTGGGGGCAGGTCCATGGCCGTGAGGCGGCGCGAACCACCGGTCACTGAAATTTTTCCGTCTTGATCCACGTGCAGCCGCGGGCGCGAAGCGGAGTAATCATAGGTTTCGCGCGCCAGGAGCTCGCCGTCCGGGTTGAAAACCGTGTAGCTATAAGAGTGCGGCCCATTGGCGTACAGCACGTGCAAATCGCTGCCCTTGTCCACTTGTCCCTCTGGCCGGCTGAATGAAACCAACGGGCCGATGGGCAAGACGCGGAAAGATCGGGTCTCGGAAGCATCGGTCACTCGCAGGTAGAGCCGGAGCTGGCCTCTGAGGTAATTGGCCTGTTGGAGAATGTATTTGCGAACCTCCGGTGAGGAATTGGTCGCGCCCGGGGCGGCCGGCACGCCGAATTCCTGTTCCCACAAGTTCGCGCCGTGAATGATATCAAAGCCTTTTGCCGGACTGCTGAATTCGCGATCCCAGGCTCCAATCTTCACCGTGGCTGTGGCCGAATAGCGCGCAGGTTGGGACAAAGTAAAATAAGGCGCCAGGTCCACGCGTCGGGTCGCTACTTTCGATGACTCCAGATCGAACTCTCCCGCCACGGGGACATCAGCCACTTTGGCCACGACAAACCCGCCGCGCGACTCCACCGAAAAAGTCAGCCAATCCTTTTCGGCGCCCAGATGCAGCTTTTGGCCGGAGCGGTTGGTAATACGCACGGCGGCGGGAATCGATTCCGCCGGCAGGAACTGGTCCTGGGGTAGCGTGACCTCGACTGTCACTTGCGCGCGCGCCGGGGAAAGCCATGCCGCGGCCAGCGCCAGCGATAGGCAGAGCTTTTTCATTGTGATAGTTTATTTCGGCCGTCGGACCTTGCAAGGCGCAAAACGAGGCGCAAAACGAGGGCGTAATCTCCAACCACCAAGTTCCAAGCTCCAGAGAAAAATCAAGCCTCAACCTCCAAAAATACCGCGACGCGCATGAACTTCTGGTCGTAGAATTAGGTGTTTGGGTTTTGAAGTTTCTCTGGAGCTTGGACCTTGGAGCTTGGAGTTTTAGGCCGTTCCGCCAGCCGTCGCTGCACTGCTTCCGCCACTGTGTCCGGCGAGATGGCCCGGAGGCATTCCATCTCCTTGAAGTACACGCAACGAGACCGCAAGCAGGGCTCGCAGGGCAGCGTCAATTGCAGGACATTGTGGAGCTGCCCGTAGGGGCCGGTGCGCCGTGGTTCGGTGGGGCCGAACAGCGCAACCAGCGGCTTGTTGAGCGCCGCAGCGATGTGCATGGGCCCGGTATCGTTGGTAACCATCACTTCACCCAGGCAAATCCACTCCACCAATTCCGGCAGGGAAAGCTGGCCGGTCAAGTCCAGGCAACGTTGGGATTCGGCGCTGGCAATCAATTGGCCGAGGGATTGATCGTCCTTGGCGCCGAGGATCGCGAACCGCAAGTCCGGATGTATGGCGGACATCAGACGGACCAGGCTGGCGAAGTGCTCCACAGGCCAGCGCTTGTTCTGCCAGCGCGCACCCGGCTGCAGGATGAGCCAACGGGCTCCACGGATCGGCCATTTTTGGTGAATGGCGGCAGCGACCTCTGGCCGAGAAGGCAGCCACTCGAAGCATTCGCCGGGGCGAAGCGGAGAACTCCACCTTGCCACGTTTCCACTGCCGTCAACTTTCAGACCCGGGGTTGTTCGCCCCGGTCCCTTGAGTCCCAGGAGCGGCAGGACCTGCAGATACCAGTCCACGGCGTGCGTATGAAAGGAGGGGCGCGGAACGATCCGATCGTAGAATCCCCGGGCGCCTTCCCGCGGTTCGTCCAGGCCGATGGTCAGCTTTCCATTCGCCAGCCAGGCGACAGCGCCACTGCGAGCCAGGCTTTGCAAGTCGATGACCCAATCGAAAGACTGCTCGCGCATCCAACGGATGCTGCGCCAGCGTTCAGGCCAGCGCGACGGGGCGGCCCAGCCCCGGCGCTCGAACCGCACAACACCGGCAAGGTGCGGGTCGCCTTCTAATAACGGAGCGAACGAGGATTGCACCCACCAATAGATTTCGCTGGCTGGAAAGTGGCGTTTGAGCAGGCGGAGCACGGGCAACGCCTGCACAACGTCCCCGAGCGAACTGGGTTTCAGAAGGAGGATTTTCACACGGGCACTGACAAGGTCCTCTTGGGCGTAGCCGCTGACGTCAGTCGGCGCTGTATTTTTTGGCAGCCGGCGGCCGAAACGGGAGGTTTCGATGGTAGCTATTTTGCGCCGACTGACGTCGGCGGCTACTTCCCCAGCGCCAGCCGTTCGGCCAGGCGCGGCGGCAGGCCGGCATCGAGAATTTTCTTCTGCGCGGCCGCGATATCATAGTCCAAACGCCGCAACTCGATGGTCCCCTCGTCCATGTCGAACACTACATAGGCCGCCTTGGGATTGTTGTCGCGCGGCTGGCCGACGGCGCCGACGTTGACGAAATATTTCTTGCCCGTCTCGATCTTGAATTTCGAGTACGTGCCGCCGCGGACCAGGCTGTCGCGGATAAACGCCACCGGCACGTGCGTGTGCCCGAAGAAACAAACCGAAGTGTTCTGATATGTGAAACTGGCGGCGGCGGCGAGCTTGTCGAAGACATAACCCCAGCGCTGCGGTCCGTCGAGAGTGGCGTGAACGATAGTGAAGCTGGTGACCATGCGCACGTATTTGAGCTCACGCAGCCACTGGCGGTCGTCGGCAGTGAGGTGCCGGCGGGTCCAATTGACTGCTTCGGCCGCGGCGGGATTGAACCCGTCCAACGGCCCGTCTGAGGAGCAGTATTCATCGTGGTTACCTTTGACCACGGGGATATTCATCGAACGGACGATTTCCAGGCATTCCTTGGGGTTCGCATTATAGCCGACAACATCGCCGAGACAGGCAATGTGGGTGCATTTCTGCTGTTTGATGTCGTCCAACACCACCTGGAAGGCCTCGAGATTGGCGTGAATATCCGCTATGATGGCGTACTTCATGGACGCTATGCTACGATTTCAAACCCGCGGAACTCATTAACGGCTTCGTCCCAGCACAACTCTTCCTTCTGGATAAAATGTTCCAGACCGGACTCGAGAATGCCCTTTTGGAAGGCAGCCAGTTCATCCTGGTTGCCCTCGGCAATCAGCTCCACTCGGCCATCGGACAAATTGCGCACGGTACCGGTCACTTCGAAACCGCTGGCGAGCCTTCGCACCGCATAGCGGAACCCGACGCCTTGCACCCGGCCCGAATATAACACCTGCATTCGTTTGCGATTCACAGCGCTACCCTCGTGCGACAATGTGCCACAATTGGCTGGGTCCCGGGAGGAAAATTCACCTCGCCGCCGCTGGCAACCGCAGGGATAAAGCCACACCACAGCAGTGTGCGCAAATGAATTCTTAAATCGAGTTCATCCGCCGCGGCGTCGCTGGGCGCGGCGTTTGGCTTCGAGCAGGCGGCTGGTTGTGCTGGGAGCCGGTTCGCCGGAAGGCTCGGGCGGTTCGCGCCCTGTGGTAGAGGGAAGGTCACGTGGCGCAGCTTCCGGTTCGCTTCCCGGCAAAGGGGCGGTGGGCACGCCTCGCGGCCTGAACAAATCGGGCCGTGGCTCGAGCGGCGGAGCGGTTTGACGGGCGCGGACTGCTTCCCGACGCGCGAGGAGAGCCGCTAATGACTCTTCGGCCTCAACCGGACGCGGCGGCGCTTGCCAGAAGAGCAACCATCGCCGCAATGTCTGCGTTGCGCGCAGCCACTCCTCGCGGTCCATCTGAATGCGGCGTAGGCCCACGTCGAGAGTGAATAGGATGACGGCAAATTTCAGCAGCCATTCCCAAAGATCGCGCGGCTGAAACGTTTTCTGGCGCTCGTGCAGAAATGGATTGACGAGCAAAGGCCCGGGCTCGAGGAGCTTGCCGTTGCCGCTCTCGGCGATGCGGCGAAGCAAATTGAGGTTGGGCTCCGGCGCATTGAATTCGGGAGAATAATTGACGCTGGCACCAACCACTTGCGAACCCCGTACGCGGCCCTCCTTCACGTCCATCAGATTCAGCAGATAGGAGCCGACTTCTTTGGTTGGGAAATGCGCTTCATAATGCCCCGGACCGGTTTGTTCCAGACGCACAGTCTGCCGCTCGCCTTTGGGGCTGACGACAATGGTCTGCAGGTTCAGAAAATTCTGATAATTGCCCTGCTCATCAAGGGCCTCCACGTTGATCAATCCCTCGCCCTTGTCCACTGTCACCTCGGTCGTGAAATCCGCGTTCTCGATCCGCCGCAGGCTCCATTGGCCAATCTGCGACCAGAACTGCCGGTACTTTTCCCAGTTCAGCCAGATTTTGGCCCAGCGCGGCTTCGCATCCGAAGTGAAGGCGACGGCGCGCCCCAACCCATACTGCCAGTGGGCCAGCAACGGGTCTCCTTTGTCTGTCCAAAGCGGGGTTTCGGCCCGGGCCTTGGGTGTCGTGGCGACATAACCGAGCAGGGAAGGGTATTCGCTGGCGTTGATACCGCGCACGACCTCGCTCATGGCGCGGACCTGAGGCTTGAAAGGCTCCTCGTAAATGGCGGATTTCAGGATAACCGCCGTTTCTTTGATGAAAATTTGCGGCAGGTCGCTGGGGGAAGTCACGTTATAGAAGCGGCCTTTACCCTGGGCGGCCATCCACTCCATCGTTTCGGTGCCAGCATGGCCTGAGATCAGGACAGTGCTAACGGTGATGCGGTCGCCGACGATGGCCTGCATCAGTTGCTGGGAGGGCGCGCCGGGATCGCCGTCGCTGAACACGATGATGTGCTTGAGGTTGGAGGTGGATTTCTTGAGCCCGTCGTGAGCCATCTCCATGATGTGTTGAAAGCTGCCCAGATCGCCCTGGTTCATGCCGGCGATTTGCTGCGCCAGGCCCTTTTTGTTGCCGACTTTCTGTAGCTCGAACACCCAACGCTCGGTCCCGTCCCACAACAACACTCCCATTTCATCCGACGGCCCGAGAGCGGCCAGCACGCCCTGTGCGCAATCTCGAGCGACCTGATTGCCATTGGCGAACTCCATGCCGTGCATGATCAGCACCACTGCGCCACTGGGAAGGACCTTCTTGCTGTCGAGTTCCATGCTCACCGGCAGCGTGGACTCCAGCGGAGTACCGCGATAACCACCGGCGGCGTACGCCTGGTCCCCGCCCACGCACACGAGGCCCACGCCGAAATCGCGAACAGCGCTCTCGAGTAATTTCTGCCGTTCGCTGCCCAGGTCACCGGCGGCCAGGTTGCTGATAAAAATCGCGTCATAACTTTGCATCTCGGCCAGCATGCCGGGAAAGTCCTTGACGCTGGCATGTTGAATTTCCAGGCGGGAAGACTGAAGCGCGCTCGCGAGTTGCTTGTCTTCCTCGAGATCGGAGGAGACCAGCAACAATCGCGGATCGCCGCGAACGCTGGTGAAACCGGAGGCGCGGTTGTTCTGCGGCAGGGGATCACCCGGCGCATCCACGCGGACATCGTAGCTGTAAAAACCCGGCTCGGGCAGCGTTTGCGGAAAGGTGAATAGGTTTTTTCCCGCCGACAGCTCCACTTTCTGCTCTCCGAGAAACTGCTCGTTTCGATACAGCCGGACGGTGGCTTCCTGGGCCTGGTCGGCCTGAACAAAAATTTTGACTTCAAAGGCCTGTCCTTTTTTGAGCCGGGGCGGGACCTGAACTTTCTGTACTGAGACATCATTGGCGCGAGTGACGCCGAGCGGTACCACGTCCACCGATACGCCCAGGTTCCTGGCAGCCAACACGGCGCTCATGGCGTCGCCGACGTTTTCGTTGCCGTCGCTCAGGAGCACCAGCCGTTTCTGACCGGTCTCGGGAAAGGCTGCGGTCCCCAGCCTTATGGCCGCCGCCAGATCTGTCCGCTCGGTGCCGACGACGGCTTGGATTTTCTGCACGTCCACCGCCGCGTTGGGCGCGGACTCGATGCTGGCCTCGCTGCCGAAGACGATGACGCCCGCCTTATCCGTCAGTTTTTTCTGCCTGGCAGTCTTGTTCACGAACTCCCGGGCGAATTCCTGTTGGGGAGAAGGCACGCTGTCGGACCGGTCCAACACGAAGAACACGTTCATGCCCTCGACCGGATGCAGCCATTGCAAGCCGGCAATGGCGAACACCAGGGCGATTACGACCAGAACCCGCACCGCCAGGGCCAGTGCGCGCCGCACGCCTCCGATCTGCACATCGCTTTTCCACGCGAACCCAAACACCCACGCCAGCGCGGGAACCAGCAGCAGCAGATAGAGGGGATGAGTGAATTGAAAGCGCATAGGACCTTAAGGCCGAGCTAGAAAAGGAAAGTCCAAGCTCCAACATCCAAGCTCCAGAGAAGCATCAAGCTCCAATATCTGTTTTATTGCGGCTATCCGATCCAATTTGGAGTTTAGAATTTGGAGCTTCTTTGGAGCTTGGATGTTGGATTTTGGAGCTTCGGCCCAAGCAACATTGGAATTCACCTCCTTGGTGATGCTTTGCCTTCGAATCAGTTTCTGCACGCGGTGATTCTGCGAATCCGCCACGTACAGATTTCCGGCGGAATCCAGCGCAACTCCCCAGGGATTGTTGAACCGGCCCGGCGCTGTGCCCGGGCCGCCCAGGATCTCGATCGGTTGATCGGTTGCGTCGAATACCTGAATTCGGCTGTTGCCGAATTCGCACACATATTGCCGGCCCGCAGCATCGACACAAATATCGTAGGGATAGCTTAGCTCACCTTTGCCCGTGCCGGCCTTGCCGTAGGCGCGGATGAACTGGCCGTCGCCGGTGAAGATCTGAATGCGATGATTGCACGAGTCGGCGACATAAACCCGGTCCTGGGAATCAATGCACAGTCCTTCCGGACGATTGAATTCGCCCGGGCCGGTGCCGGAGTGGCCAAAGCTGCTTAAGAAAGTGAAGGTTGGGGCCGGGTTGCCGACGGAGGCTGTTCCCGACGCACGCCTGAACCGCTGCACGCGCTCCATCGCCCCATACTCGCTCACGTAAATATCGCCGCGCGAATTGACCGCCACAGCCCGAGGCAGCATGAACTGTCCGGCATTGGTTCCCTTTTGGCCCCATTGCGCGCTCAGGTTGCCTTCGGGAGAGAAATGGTTGACCCGCTGGTAATGCGGTTCCACGACAATGATATTGCCCGCGCGATCCCAACCCATGCCTTTGGGCTTGCCGAGATCGGTTTGCGGCATTTGCCAGGACCGCAGGAAAGCGCCGTCCGGAGAAAATTTTTGCAGTCGACCGGTCATGTCCACCACATACAGGTTGTCCTGATTATCCACGGCCACTGAGCGAGTCTTATTGAGCTCGCCCAGGCCGACTCCGCGTGAGCCGATGATCTGGACGCGGCTGAAGATGCGGCTGCTTAGAGGAGTCTCGTCGGAGGCGGATGGAGGTGTGCAGCCGGCGAAAGGAAGTGCGGCCAGGGTGATGAGGGTGACACGTGATGCGTGATGCGTGACGTGTGAAACGTAAGGTGCGAGGATGGGGCGTAAGCAACGGAGGGCCGACCAAATTAAGAGAGGCGCCAGGGCTAAACCGAGCAACGCCAAGCAGAGCGCGTTGACTTGCGCGTTGTGGCCGTAATGCAACAGGTTGAAGATTCGCAGGGCGAGCGTTTCGCCTCCTGGTGGCACGACGAGAATCATCGACTCGACATCCCACAAGCATAGGAGAAAAATGATGTACCAGGCAGCCGCCATTTGCGGCGCGATTTGCGGCCACTGCACGTAGCGGAACATTTGGACGGGAGTCGCGCCATTCAAGCGGGCGTCATCAGCCAGGTCGGCGTCAAGAGTCTGGAACGCATGACGGAGGCTGTACCGGCCCAAAGCGAAGTAACGAATGACAAACGCCAAAATCACGATGCCGGCGCTCGCATAAAACGCCGCCGACCACGGGTGATTGAACACTTGAACAAGCCCGACGCCGAGCAAGACACCCGGGACTAAGAACGCGAGCCAAGCCAGCGCGTCGATCATCACGCCGAGCGCGCCTCTAAGCATTGTAGGAGTCGACGTGAGGAGGCTCTGATCGATTTTGGATTTTGGATTTTGGATTTTGGATTTTCCGACCAGGGCCTCCTCACGTCGGCTCCTACAATTCGACCGGGAGCGGCCGAGGGACGAGAAGCTGAGCGCTCTGGCGAGAGCCAGTGTCAGGATGAATGTTGCCGGCATGCTTGCGTAGAAGAAGGAGTTCCAACAAGCGCTCCAGCCTGCGGCAAGGGCCCCGGGCAGCTCAGTCCACGTGCGCCGGGTCGAAACAAGCTGCGCCAGCGGCAAGCCGACCGAAAGCACGCAAAGTACGACGGCGAAGGCGCCGCAGCACCAGACCCAACCTCGGCCGAGCTGACGGCGGAACAGCTCGGGCGCGAGAGTTCCGCTGAGATGGGGCCAAGGAAACTCCCGTCGGCTGAACCACGCTACCAGGAGCAACGGCGCGAGTAACATCGGCCAACTCAGCCGCAGCGCCCCTAACGAATCGAACGTAGTGTTGAAGCGCACCCACAACTCGGCCGGGAAAACTTTCACCTGCAGGATGGCCGGCACGGCAAAATTATTTAGCGCGAGGACGAACGTCAGCACGGTGGCTTGTCCAAGTGATGTGCGGGCCAGCGGAAAAAGCAGTGCCCGAATCAGCATGCCGCCGCTCATAGCCGAGTCACTTTCCAGTTGCGCCTGTTCCAGCCGGCGCCAGGCGGACCAGGCGGCAAGCATGGGAATCGGCCATAGCATGAGACTCAAAATCAACACGGCGCCGCCAAGTGAGAAAATGTTGAGCGGGAGCCAATGACGCAACACGCCTGTATTTCCCAACAGATCGAGCCAGCAGTTCGTGACGAGAAATGGCGGCAGGGCCAGTGGGAGGAGCGCCACTGCCAACGCGCGCATTCGCCAGCCTTTGCCCAGCCCCGCCAGCCAGAGCGCCGCGAGGAAACCAAGACTTACGGACACCAGTGCGGTCAGGCCGCTGACGAGCAGGCTGTTCTTGAGCAGGAGCCAGTTCATCGCAGGAAGATCTGATTGAGTTTCTCGGTTGTGCCCGGCAGATCGTTCAGCAACCGAGGCCAATCCACGCGGAGCGTGGTACCGATCACTGCACTCAGGGAGCCACTTTCCAACGCGCTAGCCGACACCAGCCGTTCGATTACTTCGCGGCTTTGCAGGTAAACAAACAGGCGTTGGCCAGCCTGGCCATGGGGCGCGCGCCGAGTCACCGCGACTGTATTGGGGATCAGGAGCGACTCCTCTCCCAGCGGGCATGCCAGGACCGGCAAGCCTTCACGGCGTCCGTCGTCGATGTCATCCGAATCGGTCAGGCCGACCCATGCCTCAGCCCGGCCGACGAGCTTCACGACCACGGAATTGCCATCCACCAGAAACGGCTGGTTCGCCGCGAGCGCGCGGCACCAGGCTTCCCAGGACGCTTCGCCCCATTGCTGCCGGAGCGCATGAAAGTGCGTCGCGGTCGTGCCGAATTGCGGGTAGGCCAGCGCCACCTTCTTGCGCCAGGCTGCGTTCGTCAGCTCGATCAATGATCGGGGGGCCGAGCCGAGCGATAGGTGGTTGGTGTTGATAACGATTCGTCGGCTGCGCTGACCGAAAGCGGTCCAACCGTTCGTCTCCCGGAAAACACTTTGGGCCGCGAGCTGGCGCGTGCGCATCTCTTCGTTGGCCCAAAACACGTCGGCTTGCGGGTGATTGCGCTCCGCGAGGAGACGGTTGGCCAGACCCACTGTCTTCACCGCTTCGCTGTCATAGACCGCGCCAACTTTGATTCCGGTTTGCTCCTCGAAGTCCTTGAGGATCGGTTCGGCATAAACCTGGTCTTGCGCGCAATAGACGACGACTCGGTTCTCCTTGCTGATACGCGTGGGGAAGATCAATGACAGCAGCCAGACTGTCACGAGTGCCACCGCTGGAATCACCCACCACCATGTTTGAGCGACTACTTCGTGCCGTCCGAACTCATCCTTCGGCCAATTGCGGTCTTTCGAGGGTGTTCTATCAGAAGCGTTCATCGCCGGACCCTTTCTGCCCGATTGCCACCGGTGCGCTTGGTGAACCAGACACAACCCAGGAGCGAACGACCCGTCGTCGCTCTCGTGCTTGTCCTCGTCCTCGGTCTTTCGATGCCCTCGATTACGAGAACGAGGACAAGGACGAGAACTGTAGAAAATGTCATACCGTCCTCCGATGGTAGTACCACCACTCCCCGAGTAGCACCAATAGGCCCAGGGCGGCAACGGTGCGCCACAATTCCAGGTTCGTCCTCTGCATCGTCGTCGCGGTCACTTTGGTGTACTTGCCTAACTGCAATTCATCGCGCGGTTTAATATTGCTCTCGGCCGAATCGAGCAGGTCCACGCAAAAAACCACGTCGTTGGTGCCGAGGCGCAGACGGTAAATGCCTTGCTGGTAGGTGTCGCCGAACACGAACTCATTGGCGTTCGGATCGACCTCGAGCGTTTTGGTCGTGCCGCCCGGAAGAATGATGTGCGCGCTTTTCTCGGGATGCGCTAAGGCCATTCGAAATGCCTCGCCGGCTTTGACGAGCAGTTGCCCGCCCTTCGCATTGGCAGGGTTCAGCCACTCGACGGCATTGGCGATGAAAATGGGAAAGGAGACTCGCAACGGCCAGTTGCTCTCCAGGATATCGAAGCCGATCCAGATGATACGCTGTCGCCCGAGCTCGCCTGCGAGCATCAGTGGCGCCTGCGGCGCATCGGCCAGCGACACGGCCCAGCTCGGGGTCTTAGCGGTCAGGCTCTGCATCACCTGCACATTGTCGAATCCTGAGTACCGCAGAAGCGGATGGGCCGCGCGCCAGTCCACAATCGGTGGCGTCTCGGCGCGCGTGACCCCTTGAAGCCAATTCGTGTTCACCACGTGGATGGCCAGCACATTGCCCGCGGGCCACACGGTCGGCGTCACGTCGTCCAGTACTACAAAATCCCAGGCGGCGGCTGCATCTGTCAGATCCGTGGAGGTCGCGAGCACGACATTGGCCACTGCGCGGAATGCTTTTTCCAAGAGCCGGTTTCCACGGGAGACCAAAAGCACTTTGACCGGCTTCGGCAACAGGCTGACGATCGATGCCTGGTTGTCGGCCGCCAGATCATCCTGGCTCGTCAGACGCAACGTGAAGACGCCGTCGCGCGGCTGTGAAGCCACAAAGACATGCGGGGATGTTTCTCCGGCGGGAATTCTTAGCGGGCGTGTTTCCAGCAGCCGGTCGTCCAGCCTCAATTCCACTTCTGTCTCCACATTATTCGTGGAAAAATTGGCGATGCTGGCGTAAATGGCCCGCTGCCGGCTGTCCTCAGGATTCGCGCGCACATCCAGGGCGGTGATGCCGGCGTTGTTAGAACCTTTGCCGACGCGATGATAGATCAGCGGCAGCGCCTTATTCTCGAACTCATTTAGCTCCGGCACAGCGCCGTCGCTGAACAAATGGATCTCGGCGCTGCGCTGATCGCGCACGAGCGACTCGGCCATTCGTAGCGCGGGGACCAGCCGGGTCGGTCCGTCCGAGCACGTGCAAGCCATCAGTGCGCGCCGCAAGGCCGCTTTTTCGCTGGTGGCGGATTGTTTGACTTCGGTGCTGGCGCCCGCTTGCAGGATGACCATCTGATCGGTATCGGCCAGGCTGTCCACCCATTTCAATGCCTCGGCGCGAGCCTTTTCAAATCGGGTCGGACTCTCATCCGTGGCCTGCATTGAAGCGGAGGCGTCGAGGATCACGACACGCAACTGTGCGGGCCGGGCTTGGGTCTTAAAGAACGGCCGAGTGAGAGCCAGCACCGCCAGCGTCAGCAAGACAAGTTGCAGAATCAGCAGCCAATTCTTCCGCAGCCGTTGGAACGGAGCGCTGGCCTGGGTCTCGGCCAGAAATTTCTGCCAGAGCAATGTGCTCGAAACCAGTTTCACGACCCGCTTCCGCTTGAGCAGGTAGAACAGGACCACCACCGGAAGGGCAGCAGCGAAGGCGAAGGCGGCAGGAACGAGAAAGCTCATGTGCGCGGAAAATCCGAAACCCGAAGGCCGAAATCCGAAGAAAACCCGAAGGCCGAAATCTGAACGGGAGACATTGTCCGAATCTCCGAGTTATTCGGACTTCGGATTTCGGATTTCGGATTTGATTTCACGCCCAAACCTCGGCCTGTCTCAACTGCTTAAGGAGGAGTTCCTCCAGCGAGGTGCTGGAGCTGGCTGTGAAATAATTGATCCCGCGGCCCTGGCAGAACTCGCGCAGGCGCTGGAGGAAATTCTGCACCGCTTGCTGGTAGGATTTCATCCGGTACCGGCCGAAGGTGACCTCCTGCATCGCGCCGGTCTCCGAATCCACCAGGCGCAGATCCCCAAAGGCTGTCGGGTTCAGCTCATCCGGCGCGAGGATGTGGACGATGTCCACCTGGAAGCCGCGGCCAAGCAGCGCCGTCAGACCGGATTCGTAGCCGGCGGGATCCAGAAAATCACTCAGCACCAGGGCGAGGCCGGCCTGGCGCGCTTCGAGCGCGCCTCGGCGCAGCGCTTCGTTGAGATTGGCCGGACCGCCGGCGGTCAGAAAGTTGAGATTCTGGAAGAACTGGAGGGCAGACTTTTTGCCGCGCACGGAGCGCAGGGCGCCGCGAGCTGCCCGTTCGACAATGTTGGGCGTCTGGTTAGGCGAGCCTTCGCTGACTTGATTCGGAAAGGGAACAACGCTAACGCGGTCGAAGCCGCAGAGGGCCACGTACCCGACGGCGGCCGCCACTTGCCGGGCGAAATCAAATTTCCGGGGCTCGCCAAATGTCATGGACTCGCTGGCATCCAGAAAGATGCGCACCGGCAGTTCGCGTTCTTCCTCATACAGCTTCAGGAACAAGCGTTCCAGGCGGCCGTACAGGTTCCAGTCGAGATAACGGAAATCGTCGCCCGGAACGTAACTGCGGTAATCGGCAAATTCGACCGATTGTCCCCGCGCGCGGCTGCGACGCTCGCCCCGGAGGGAGCTTTTTGCGCGGCGCGCGGCCAGCAGTTGAAATTGCTCGAGGCGGCGCAGGAGTTCGGGAGTCAGCAGAGAGTTGCTCATACCTTCAAGCTGCCGCCAGGCCTTTCTTGCAAAGGCGCTCGGAAGCTACGCGCTTACCGCCTGCACATCCCGCGGCACGTCTTTAAGTACCTGGGCAATAATGTGGTCGGTCGTGATGCCTTCGGCTTCCGCTTCGAAATTAGGAATCAGCCGATGTCGCAGGGCGCCGTAAGCGACGGCTTCAAGGTCATCGAAACTGACGTTGAACCGGCCTTGAATCAGAGCGCGAACCTTTCCGGCGAGGATCAATGTCTGTCCTCCGCGCGGACTGCTCCCGAACCGCAAATATTGCGTGGCTATCGGCACGGCGGTCTCAGTGCGGGGATGCGTCGCCAGCACCAGCCGCACCGCATAATCTTTCACATGCGAAGCTACCGGGACCTCGCGCACCAGGTTCATTAACGCTTGTAAGGCCTCGCCATTGAGTACCTTTTCGACCTGCACCGGCGCGCCCGTGGTCGTGCGAGCCAGCACTTCGGTCAATTCCTCGGCCGAGGGATAGCCGACCAGGATCTTGAAAAAGAAGCGGTCAAGCTGCGCTTCAGGCAACGGGTAGGTCCCTTCCTGGTCGATCGGGTTTTGCGTGGCCATGACAAAGAATGGCTCGGCCAGCTTTCGCAATTCTCCACCCGCGGTAACCTGGTGTTCCTGCATGGCTTCCAGCAGCGCCGACTGCGTCTTGGGCGTCGCGCGATTGATTTCGTCGGCCAGGATTAAATGGGCGAAAATCGGGCCGCGCTGGAACTGGAACTCACGCCGGCCGCCAGGTGTCTCCATGACGAGGTTGGTGCCCAGGATGTCTGCTGGCATCAGGTCGGGCGTGAACTGAATGCGGTTGAACGATAGGTCCAGCACTTCGCTCAGCGTCCGCACCAGCAGGGTTTTGCCCAGCCCCGGCACTCCTTCGAGCAAAACGTGGCCTCCGGCGAAAAGTGCGATCAAGGTCGCTTCGACGATCGATTCATGGCCCACAATCCTCTTCCCAATCTCGGTTCGCAGGCCGGCGTACGTCTCCCGAAACGATTGGATTCCTTGTTCGGTGTTCATGTTCCTATTTAGACCATTCAACTGGCCCTTGCACACACATTTATTTCTAGCGTTCATCTCGGTGCCGCTTCGATGGCGGTTTCCAGAAGCGCTGAACTTTCTAAGAGGCCGTTCTTCGAAATGAGGCGATTTGCCTGGGTCGCGGATAGTCGTAGACGAATCCAGGATGGTCAATGGCATGACCAGTCGTCGCCGACATTTCCGACTCGGCCGCGTTCAACGATATGACTTCTCCGTAAAAGTACTCCGGTGGCCCGGGGATTCTCCGGGGGCTTTTCCGGGGACAACCCCAATTGTCATGCCTGACATTTGTCGGCATTCTTTGAACCGCAGGTCATGGAGGGGCTGGGTAATAAGGGGGAATGGGCCATGGCCAGGATTCATGCGGAGATAAAGAGTCAACTATGAATAGCGGAACTTCCCGGATGGGGGCCGACCAGCAATGAGCGTCCAGCCAATTAACGGCAGCAAGAAGGACGTTCGTAACGGGAATGGGTCCAGTTCCTCTGGCGCTCTCGAAAAAGGGGCCCTGATGCGCGGGGCTTTGTCCCGAATGATTCAAGGCCTGACACCCAATCCGGCCCTGCAGGAAGATTTGCTGCAGGAAGCGATGGTCCATTTGTGGCTGACCGAAACCCGGCGCCCCGGCCAGACAAAGAGTTGGTACCTGCAGAGTTGCCGGTTTCATCTTCAACATTATCTTAATTCCGGCCGGAGCATCGATTCGGGCAAACGCTGGCGCGCCCAGTTACCCTTCACCGACCATTCTGAGGAGGAAGACTTCACACCCGAGCAGGGGGACTCGGACAACTCGGTGGTGACCAGCGTCAGCGTGCGGGAAATCATGACGCTGCTCGCCTTGCAGCTTTCCCAACAGGAACAAGCCGTCTTGGACTGCCTGGCTGACGGCCTTGGGCCGCGCGAAATTGGCCGAAAGCTCAAGCTCTCTCACACCATGGTTATCCGGCACCGCCGCAAAATCGCCGCACTCCTCACTCGACTCGAGTTGCCCTCGCCGGGGCACGGCCCTTCGCCGCACGCCAACGGCTCAGGACATATCAACGGAAACGGAAAGCACGGCGCTTAACGCGCGCGCCTGTCTTCTCCGCGTCATTGAAGCGTCGTCATACTCTCAGCACAGCTCTCCGCTTAGCGCGCCAATGAGAGCGTCTCGGTAGCGTGAGGCATGGACATTCAGGCGCAACAACCGTGGATTCCAGGCAAGGCTGTAGCAAAAACTCAGACCGCTTAACTCCGGAAGTTCGATCCTGAGAAAGAGATCACTCCTTCCGCCCGGCTCAAGAAACTCCGGCAAAAAAGTAGCAAGGGCTTGTCCGCCTACAGCCGCTCGTGCCTCGAGGAAATTGTTGCAAACCATTGCCGGCTCATGATTCGCTGGAAATCTGAACGCCTGCTGGGGAATCTCTGTGCCAGGCCACGCCAATAGGAGACGCCGCTCCGCGAAGGCACGGCTAGCTTGTCGCTCGGATGCGAACAGAGCTTTGGGCACCCAGAGTTGAAGCCGCCATCGCCGGAGTGCTCTAAGCTGAAGCGGTCGGCTTAGCTCAGACTGCGTCACGATGCAAAAATCCAAGGTCAGTTCGTGCAGCCGCCTTTCGGCATCGGTTGCAGTGACAGTTTCGAGAACGAGCCTGACACTTGGTGACTTCCTCCTTATCTTCGCCAGGGCCGGCAGAAGAAATGACGCGATGAAAGTTGCGTCAGCCCCGATGCGGTAGGTCTGCTGCCCCGAAATGCAGCCGCGCTGAAAATTCGCAAGACCCAAGAGAAAGAACCGCGAAATCCGCGCCAACTCGCGCCCGGCCGCAGTCAATCGCACTCCCCGGCCTTGGCGTTCGGCCAGCGTCGCCTGAAAGAAATCCTCCAGTTCCTTCAGTTGTCGGCTGTACTGACTTTGGCGGACCGGATCACTTTCCGCCGCCCGCACAATGCTGCCGGTGGCGCCGACCTCGACAAGCACCCGTAGCCGATCCAGTGACAAACCCGACTCCGCGAATAAGCGCTCAAACATGACTAAATAGTAATGATATATAAAATAAACACACTATGAAAGCAGTTTCTCGCTGTTAGAGTAGAAGCGGATGACAGACGCCTGTCTGAGGAGCTCGCGAACCGGCGTGACAGCCAGGTCGGGACGGTCTGCGCGAACAAGCAGGAGCTTATGGTAGATCTATTGACAGAAAAAGAAGTGGCCGCCGTGCAGGAAATCCTCATGGAAGAGCTCGACGTGAAGCGGGAACAGCTCACACTCGGGGCATCGCTTGAGGCCGACCTGGGAGCGGACTCGCTGACGAAAGTGGAGATCGTGATGCGGTTGGAAGATCATGTCGGAATTTCTATCGCCGACGAGGAAGTCGAGCGTGTGGAGACTGTCGGAGATGTTTACGACGCCCTGGCGAAAGTGTTGGGGCGTCGCTAAAACCACAATGTCACTTCGTTATGGCTCGCCGGACGAACTACCTGTTACAGCTCCTTCGGTTTGCGCGGCAGCTTCTCGTCGGCCATTGCGGCATCGTAAGTGAACGCTGCGAGAATGGTCGCGGCCTGCTTCAAATCCTCGGGCGGGATGCGATCATAAACGTCTTCGTTGGAATGGTGCGTGCGGCTCCAGTAATCGATCGGGTCCTGGATAAACTGAAATCCGGGCAGGCCGATCGAGTCAAAGGAGGTGTGGTCGGTGCCGCCAGTGTTGGCAAGCGTCAGAGTTTCGGCGCCCAGTTCTGAGAACGGCTCAAGCCAGCGCCGGAAGAGCGGGCGCACCGCTTCGTTCCCTTGCATATAAACGCCACGGATTTTGCCTGCGCCATTATCGAGGTTGAAATAAGCGGAGAGACTTTCGTACTCCGGTCCGCGGATCAGCTTCCGGGATGGCGCGGCGTTGGTTCCGTTGGCTCTGGTTCTTGGGCTCGGGGTTGTATCCTCATCGTCCTTGGGTGCGCGAATGTTCGTCGAACTGGAACTCGAATTGTTTGTGTAGTAGCCAAAATGTCTGGTGACGTAAGCTTTTGAGCCGAGAAGCCCCTGCTCTTCCCCGCTCCACAGGCCGATTCGGACAGTCCGGCGCGGCTGCAGTTTCAGCGCCTTCAGGATGCGCACCGCTTCCATCGTCGCCGCAACGCCCGCCCCATTATCGGTCGCCCCAGTGCCGCTGTGCCAGGAATCCAGGTGGGCGCCGAGCATCACAATTTCGTTCTTGAGATCGCTGCCCGGAATTTCGGCGATGGTGTTGTACGCCAGGAGATCCGCGTCGTGAAACTGGACCTGGAGATCCACTGCCATTTTCAATTTCTCACCGTGCTGGATCATCCGGACCAGGCGATTGTAGTCTTCGGCGGCGATGGTGATCTGAGGCGGAATGGCCGGGGCATTGGTGGACCAGGCGCGAGACGAGTTGCTGGAAAAGCCACCGCCGCCGAATCCAGCGCCAGGCACGGAAGCCGAACTCACGAAAAACGTCCCGCCGTCGCCCTGAAAGCTGGGAGAAACCACCAAGGCGGCCTTTTCATTGGCCAAAAACGAAAGCGAGCGCCCCATCCCGCCGAAGCGCCCCCTGAATCCACCGCGAGCCCCCGGCCCCAGCGCAGAGCGCGTGGCGTTAGTGCTGGTTTCCGAATCGTCGCTTCCGCTGCGAGCGACCCCCGCCAGCCGGTTGCTCGATCCGCCGCGGGCGCCGAAGCCGGCGCCGAATCTTCCAGAGTCACCCGCAAACTGGAAGTCGCCGCTGCGTCCCGGGGCGCTGTTGGCCAGGCGAAGCAGATTGGTCTCCGGCAGCCGCAAGGCGAGAGGCTCGAAACGCGGCCGCACTTCGCGCGTCGCGCCGTTCAGGACGATCTTTCCCCCCAGTTTGCCTTTGAGGGTTTCCATGTCATTCGTGCCGCCCTCGAAATAGGCTACCTCAGCCACCAACGGCCGGTCGAAGCCGGGCGACCAGGCATTAGGATAGCCAATCACCGGAATGGTCTGGGGCTCGACGACCTGGGCCGAGAAACGTTTGAGCGACCAGCCGCGGCCGAACGGGCCCCAGGCCTCCAGGTGCGCGTTGGTGAGGCCAAAACGCTGGAGCTCATCGCGCGTCCATTCATTGGCGCGCTTGAGGTTAGGCGAGCCGGTGAGTCGGGGGCCGATCACATCGCTCAAGGTGCTGAGTGTCTCCATCACGCGGGAATGGTTCATGCCTTCGTCGCGGATCCGTGCGATGACATCGTTGGTATCGCGTGAGCTGGACCGGGTCGATTGAGCATTTCCGCTCGGCAAAAGTGCGAGGGTGAACACAGCGAGCACAAAGGAATGAAGAAACGGCTTCATAATGTTCAGCAGTCTAAAGGGTTCGGGTGGCAGGTACGGTATCAAGTCGAATGGTGTTCGACAAGGTTAATCCTACGCACTCTGCAACTCCTTAATCAAAGCCAGACGGAGACGTGTTGCCGCGCCCGGGGACGGGCGCTCTCCACTTTGACTAAACGTTCATCCCTGTCCGTTTTTGCCATGCAGAAATGACCTGGTCGAAATTGCTGTCCACTTGCGGATTGAGGTTTTGTTGCTCCGGATGGGCACGGAGCCAGGCGACCGATTCGCGAATTCCAATGCGGAACGGTTTGCGGCACTGGAACCCTGGAACCAAGCGTTTGATTTTCGAATTGTCGAAAACGCAAGGGTGGGACTTGTCGCCCTTCAAATTGCCGGTCAACTGCGGCGCAATTTGGCAAATGAAGTCAGTGGGAATTTTCACAATCGTTGGTGGGTTGGAACCGACGGCCGAGGCAATCTCCGAGTAAATCTGATTCCAGGTGAGCACCTCGTCGCTGGTGATATGGAAAGTTTCGCCCAATGCTTTCTCGTTGCCGACCAGGCCTGCCAGGCCCACGGCGAAATCGGAAGCCGCCGTCAGGGTCCAGGGATTTTCGCCCTCATCGGGCACGAACACGGGTTTGCCTTGCTCGAGTCGCGCCGCGAAGGTGTAGCTGGCGCTGGAAACCGGATTGGGAATCCAGCGCCGCGAGTATGTATGCGACGGCCGGACAATGGTCACCGGAAAGCCGGATTCCTGGCGTCGCGCCTCAAGCCATCGTTCACAGGCCAATTTCTTCTGTGCGTAATCCCACCACGCGTTGCCCAGCGGTGCGTCCTCGGTGATCGGCAAGCGCGCGGGTGGTTTGGCATAGACCGTAGCCGAGCTGATAAAGATGTATTGCTGCACCGCGCCATTCAGCACTGCGAAATCCACCTTCAGGTCGCTCGGCTCGAAGCCGAGGAAATTGATGGCGACGTCCGGCTGAACGCCGCGGAGCGCGGCGCGTAGCACCCCGGCGTCTTTTCGATCCGCCTGAACTGCGCGATACTCCGCCGGCACGGGTGTACGCCCGCGGCTGAGAACGGTAATTTCATGCCCGCGCCCGTGCAACAGCGCCGCGCATTCCGTCGAGATGTTGCCCGTGCCGCCAAGAAATAGAATTTTCATGTCAAACCTACCTTTCCAGAATCTAACAGGAGAAAACAGAGGAAAGGGAGACCGCGGCGTTGCAACCTGCTTGATTTAAAAGGAATTTATGGAATCTGCACCGTTCGCCTATCGTACGTGCCTCTGTTCCCTCTGTTAACTCCTGTTCAAGCTCGTTCCGAGCTTGTTACCTCAGAAACTTCGCTACTGCCTCAGCTTGCGAATGGACCTGGAGCTTTTCATATATCCGGCGCAGATAAGTCTGGATCGTGGTTTCGTTGACACCCAGTTCGGCTGCAACCTCTTTGATGCGCTTGCCCCGGGCCACGCGCTCCAGCACCTCGACTTCGCGTTTGCTCAGCGATTCCTTCACTGAAGCGGGTGCTTGCGCTCCGTGAAACGACTCGACGACGCGCCGCGCAATGACGGCCGACATTGGCGAACCGCCGCGCGCGACCATTTGGATGCCCTCAATAATCTCGGCCGGCGTTGCATTCTTGAGCAAGTAGCCCGTAGCGCCGGCGCGCAGTGCCGTGAACACGCGCTCGTTGTCTTCCTCAATCGTCAGCATCAAGACCTGGGCCGCCGGCCGAAGCTGCCTCAGCTCGCGAGCGCATTCGATGCCGGACATGCCGGGCAAGTTGATATCCATCAGCACGACCTCCGGAGCCGCGTTCGGAAGCTCGCGCAGCGCTTCCTCGCCCGTGGCGTACATCCCCACACAGTCGATCCCCGGCGTCAGCTCGAAAATCGCGCCCAGCCCGCGGCGAAAGGCCAGTTTGTCTTCCACGACGGCAACGCGAATTGAGTTTTGCGAACCGGTCAACATGCGGTCACGGAGTGAACCACGAAAGAAACGAAACAGACGAAAAAGGAAAAGAACGTTCACAAAAGCTAACGAAGAGAACGAAGAGTTTTTTCTCCTTCGTTCCCTTCGTTTCCTTCTGTAAGAGAATTCCCATTCCTGCTTTTCGTGGTTCCATCAATTCGTGTCACCTCTCCCCATCGGTATAGTGACCGTTACCGTCGTGCCCGCGCTTGGCCGGCTCTCGAACTTAATCGAGCCGCCGGCCTGCTCCGTCCGCTCGCGCAGGTTGCGCAGGCCAGACCCGGCGCACACGCCGTTGATCTCAAAGCCGCGTCCGTCATCAGTGACGGTGAGGCGCAGTTCGCCGGAGTTTACGGACAATCCCAACACGACCTTGTGCGCCCGTGCATGTTTGCTGATGTTGGTCAAAGATTCTTTCAGCACCATCAGTAGTTCGTGGCGCACCCGGGCCGGCACAGGCAGGTCGCCATTTTGTGTCGGCAAATCCAGTCGGCAATGTAGGCCGGCGGCCCGGCAAAATCGGTCCGCCACGTCGCCCAGGAAGGCCGCCAGGCTCGCGGAATTGTCGCAGCGCGGATTGGTGGTCCAGGCCAGCTCACGCAAATCGTGCGAGAGCGCGCGCGCCTCATCCGCCAATTGGCCTAGCTGCTCGCTCTCGGCTCGGCCCCGATTTCGCGCCGCTTCCAACTGCAATGCTATGCCCGTCAGGCTGGCGCCGAGGTCATCGTGCAAATCCCGCGAGATGCGGGCCCGCTCCCGTTCGAGCGATCGCTCATGGCTGATTTGGAGGATGCGACGCTGGACGCGCAGCCGGTAAGCCTGCACGCCGCCAGCCAGGCCGAACACACCAAGCGCGCAGAGCCCATAAAACGGCCAGGTCTCGTAAAAATGAGGCGCGAGCGTGAAGGCAAAGGGAGCCGGCGCCGCGCTCCAAACTCCATGATGGGTCCGCGCCATTAGTTCGAAACGATAGTTGCCCGCACGCAGATTGGTATAAAACGCCACGCGCCGATCGCCCGCGTTGCGCCAGGTTTCATCGTAGCCAATCAACCGATACTTGAAAGTCGTTCTCTCCGGCGCAACGAGACTATTTGCCGTGTAGTGAATCTCCATCACGCGAGCGCCGCCGGGGGCGAGTTGATAGTTGATGGTTGAAGGTTGAGAGCCCTTTTGAAGTGCGGAGGGCGGAGTGCCGGGAGTCGAGGGCTGGTAGGGACGCGTTCCACCGCGTCCCTGATCTCCTCCCGGAATTATGGGGACGCGGTGGAACGCGCCCCTACCGGCGCCATCTCCGTAGATGACTTCGTCATTCGCTTTGACCTGCTCGATGACGACCGGCGGCGGAACTTCGTTACGATGAATCTCCTTGGGATCGATCATGACCACTCCCTTCACGGTCGGGAACCATATCCGGCCTTCTCGATCCTTGCAACCGGCCGGTTGGTTGTCGCCGCCGTTGCACTCGCTGTTCCGCATGCCGTCGGCTTCGCCAAATGCTGCGCACTCGACCTCGGCCCGTTTCCCCGTGGCCACCTCGTTTAACTGCTGCCGCGAGATTCGATAAATCCCGCGCAGTCCGCTCAACCAGAGATAGCCAAAATCATCCTCCTGAATATTGTTCACGACGTTTTCGCCCAGCCCGTGCTCCGTCGTGAACGTGAAGAATCGTCCTTCGTGCTGATTTCTACTTTCTGCTTTCTGCTTTCTGCTTTCTTCCGTTCCCGCTCCCGACGGCACAAACCGGTTCAACCCATCCTCCGTCGCTACCCAAAATATCCCGTCCACATCTTCGTGAATCCACCACATGCGGTTGTTGTGTTCGCCCCGGTCGCTTATGAAACTCGTGAACTTCCCATCGTGCAGCCGGTTCAGCCCCTCTCCAAAAGTGCCGAACCACATGTCCCCGCGTCGGTCCTGGTAAATGAGGCGCACGTCACCGCCGGAAAGACCGCTATTGGTAGTGTAACTAAGGCATTGGCCCTGGTTGTCAAAGAGAACCCCGCACTTTTCCCCAACCCACATCCGGCCTTCACGATCCTCATACAAGGTTCGCACGCCACCTAGCGAGTTCAGATCGAAACCAGTGTTTAGCGGGTTCCACCGGGCACCATCGAACTCAATGACATCACCTGGGGTTCCAAAGATCCGAAGCCGGTCTTCGCCATGTGTCGCCATTGTTCCGCAGGCGCCATCCTCCAAATTCCTTAACGGGAGATTCGTTACCGTGCCGCGGCGAAGAGCGCTGACGCCCTGTATCGTGCCGATCCAAATCGTCCCGTCGGGGCCGGCGGTGACTGCTTGAGTGTCATCGTTCCTCAGGCCATCTTGCCGTGAATAGACCTTAATCCTTTTGGGTTGCAACCTCACCAGCCCGTTCTTAGTGCCAACCCAAAGATTGCCGTCACGATCCTCAAGTAGGCGTGTCACCTCCAGACCCTCCGGCGATTCCGGTGTGGTGAAGAGGCGCAATTGGCCTTCTACCAAGTGGTGCAAAGTGGCCCGCTCGCCATCCCCGTGCATCACCCAAAGTTGGCCGTCCCGCGTCCGAAAAATTTGCTTCGGCCAGGCGCCGTGCCTGGCGCCAGGCGCGGTTACACGCGTCCAGCTTTTTTCATCACCGCGCCAAAGGCCTGTGCTCGAGCAAAGCCAAAACGAACCGTCGGGTTCCTGGAGAAACGAGAGATAAAGAGCATTTTCGGCCGGCATTTTCAGCGCTTTGCCCAAGCCGCTGGCGATGTCGAAGTGATAAAGGCCTGACGCAAGCAGCAGAATCACCTGCGGTGCCGCCTCGCCATCCCGCCTAGCTGCCGCCCCAACATGATTCGGGACTGTTGCAAAAGGGTACGTCACCACTCCCGATTCCTCGCCTGCCTGCACCACCGCGTACCTGCGATTATTATCTCCTAATTCTCGAACAGTCACCCGGCCATGCTCAATCATTGCCATTTGACCCCATCGCGGCTGAAACCACACCCGGCCAGTCCCTCCGGCCCAACACCCTCCCTCAACTTTAGGAAATCGTTGCGCAACTCCCATCCGTTCGAATCGATGAGCGCGATAGCGCAGCAAATCTTCCCGCGTTTTTATCCAGAGGCTTTCTTCCAGGGGATCTTCGACCAGTTCATCGATGGCATCTTGTGTCATTTCCGGCGTGTTGCGGTGGTCGAACACCGTGAACTTCACGCCGTCGAAACGGACCAGGCCATTGAGCGTGCCAATCCACAAGTATCCGTCGTGCGTCTGAACCAGGGCTTTGACCCAGTTCTGCGGCAGACCATTTTCTGCAGTCCAGCGGGTTACGCGATACTCGGGAAACGAAGAGGGGGCGCTGGATTGGTGGAGGGCTCGAGTTGTGGAGTGGTCGACCACTGCCCTAAAGGTCCCGTCATCGACACCCGCGCGTTCCTCAACTGGCGATCCGAGTTCCAGGGTGGCCGGCGTCCCGGGGCGACTCAAGGAGAAGAGGCAGTTTGCTTCTCCCGAACTCGCCGTCCAGGTGAAGTTAGCCAGCACCATGACCAGGAGTCGTTGGCAGGCTCGGCAGAGCATGTGCCCGCACTCTTACCATAGTCCCCTTGGCATGGGAACATTCATCAACCGTCATTGGTCTAATTTCTGACCCTCAAGTTTGTTCGTCCGATGACCTGAAGCCCCGTCGTCATTTGGCCTTGTTATCCGCTCCGTCTTTCGACCCGGCCGCCCCCCATCCCCTAACTAAGCTGCTCGTCCTTCGCGTAGCGAGGGCGCTTGCAACACTTGACCCCACGGATTTTCCAGGCTGGATTCTTACTCCACCTGAAGCGTGAAAAACTGTTGTGACGCGGTCGGACTTACGGCATTGGTTACGCTGAGAATAAAGTTGCCACTTGTGGCCAAGATGTTCGTGGCAATTGATGCCCACTGATGCAAGGGGACAGCGAGGTTTGTGGTCGTCAGAACATAATAGGTTGACCCGGAGAGACCGTTAACCGCGTTCATAGTGAGTTTCGTGCCTGAGAGAGTGACACCAGTAATAGCCGGACGTGGCACTGACACGATGCCCAGAGTGCCGTTTACTGCTAAGCCGCTTGTGTCCCAGCGTAGCGCCGGTCCAGGCAAAATTGGTGTGACGGAAACAAAGTTCCCCGAGTAATTCGTCGCCGCAAAAACCCGGAAGACGTTACCTGCGGACAGCACCGCCCCGGACAAGTTCGACACGCTCAGTGTTCCACCATAGGTGACAGTGCCAGCACTGATCAAATCACTCTTCCCCACACCGGGGTCGATCTTGATCAATGCCGTTCCTTGCAGGATCAAGTTGTTTGATATTGTCAGAGTGCCGATCGAGTTCGAATCCATTCCCGAAAAAATCAACGCGGCAGAATTGACGGTAACGCTCCCTCCCAAGGTGCCTACACCACCGAACCCCCCGGATGGCTGGACCGTCAGATCGGTGTCTGCGAGCGCACCGTTCACGATCAGTGTGCCGCCGCTCACGGTCGTGCCGCCTCTGTAGGTGTTTGTGCCGGTCAGCGTCAGTCTTCCAGTGCCGGCCTTGAGGAGGTTGCCCCGGCCATTGCCGTCGCCAATGACACCCGAAAAAGTTGAAGACAGATTGTTTGTATTGCCAATTGCGAGCGTGTTGCCGTTGAGCAAGACGTTACCCCCACCAGCCAATGACCCAATGTTGGCCGTGAAGGGACCGACCCCGCAGCTCACGGCGAAGGTATTCAGCCGGGCAGACCCCTGCCGCAACTCGTCTCCAAGGTCGGTGAAAGTTATGGAGCTAAGAACCTTAGACTGGTCAGCAGAGGACAGGGTGTAATCCAGCTCATACAAGCGCGGGTTGCCTGGCGCGCCGCTAAAGGTCGGCGACGCAATCGTTCGGGTGGCCCGCCCGAGATTGCTGATGGCGTAAGGAGTCGCGTCGAACCAATCTGAAAGAGTGTTGGTCGCGACAATTGTAGCCGAGCCGTCGGCAAAATTGAGAGTCATGTAAAATGTCGAGGACCCGTTGGCCGCCGCGCCGAGAACACTTATCGTATTGAAGTGGCCTGGCGCGACCAGGGCGAGCGTGCCACTCGTAGGACCCGAACCCGTGGCCGGGGACAACTGCAAGGCATTGTTACGGGTGAAGGGTTGAAGCTGGAATTGGACGCCGGTCGAACCGTTTGTAATCAGGCCGCTAGAAGGCAAGCCGGTGCCGGCGGGCGATCCAGGAAAGCCGGCCTCATACAGTGCATAAGTGCCGTCGAAACCCGCAGTAGTTCCGGCGCTGGTGGAATTCGTCGCCTCCGCGATCAGGTCCTGATTGAAGCCACTTAGCAGAGCCAACGTCGCACCCGGGGCGATCGCGACTGGCCCCAGCCCCAAACTCGTCGCCGAGGCAGCCAGAGTGCCGGCGCTGATTGTGGTGGGCCCCGTGTAAGCGTTGTTGCCAAGAAGCGTCAGTGTGCCTGACCCAATCTTTGTCAGCCCGCCGGAGCCGGTCAGTAGCCCGCCACACGTCGTGCTGGAGTTGTTGTTCCCGACAACGAGCGTCACGGGGTTGGAACCGCTATCCGTCAACGCAATTCTGCCGTTACCCGCCAATCCTCCGAGGGTGAAGGCCCCAATGCCGCCGCTGAACCCCAAGGCACCTCCAGCTAGACTTACGATGCTGTTTTGGACTGCATTGGCGTTGCCCAGTACCATCAAGCCGCCATTGATCGTGGTCACACCACAGTAAGTGTTGGCGGTGCTGAGGGACACCGTGGTCGAAACGCCGTTTATTGTGCCACCGTCCACAATCATACCGCACGGACCTCCAATGCCGCCGTTCCCGGTTAACAAGTAGGAGCTGCCGCCGCGGAACCATACACTGCTTGGCGTCACCGTGTTTGTCAGGAAAACAGGGACATTCGTAGGGCCAACAAGGTTACCGTTTACTACTACCGCTCTTGGGTTCCAAAACTCTACCGGGTCACCTTCCATGTAAAAGCTCCCGGCGCGGAAGTTCCTGAAGGCCCAAACAGGGTTTCCCGAAGTCCAGTAACCGCTATTGCTGTACTGGGTGGGAGAGCCCGTGGGAGGATTGTAGCCATCTCCTTGCCACACGTACGTCCAGTTGATTGAAAAGTTTTTGATCGTCTGGCTGGAGGGGGCCCTGATTCCGGTGCCGGATGTAAATCCCACGAAATTCGTGGGGGGATCGTCCACGCTGCCAGTGTTCCAAGCCGCAGTGTTCCATAGGTTGCTATATGAGTCGCCGGTGAGCAGGTCGGTTAGCTGCACCCAGAAAATTCCGGGACCTACTGGAGAGTACTTCATGGTTACGGAAATCGGATCACCGCTGGCCAAGTTGACTGGGGCGGTGCTAAGATATCCCCCCGTTTGTCCATTGGTCTGGAAGCTGATTCCGACGGTATCTGGGTTGTAAAGATTGAATTCCAGAGCCGCGCTGGGACTGATGGCTGGGTGGCCAAAGCCTATCGTGCCGTAGCCCAAACCGGCCGCGAAGTCCCCCAAGGCAGACGCCTGTGCGGGATCGTTTTGTATGACGAACGCGAAGCCCCGACCCGCGAGGTTTCCGGCTGCTTGATAAGTGAACGAAGCCGAAAAGTCCCAAGTATATTGCCGCGACCCACAGAAGGCGCTCCGCGACTCTACCAAACCGTTATCCGTTAAAACCAGGACATCATTGGAAATGCTTGCGCCGCCATTGAGCACCCAATCCGAGCTGGCGTTCGTGGAAATAATGCCATAGGGAGTTGTGCCGTACAAACTGCCGTCCGCGGCCAGCATTAGGCTCATTACGGTGTCGTTTGGATCGTCGAACCAAGCAACGGGCGCGTAGCCGTCTTTAGCGATGGCAAACGCATGAAGCGAGCTAAGCACCCCGTTCGACGTCATCCTGAAAATGGTGCCCGCGTCGTTGACGCCTCCCGGCGCTACGCCGTACAGACTCCCATCTTGGGTTGGAACTAACCCCGATTTAGGCCTAGCCCCGTTCATGTAGTTGAACGAGGCCAACACTGTGAGCATCCCGTTGGTCGCCACTTTGATCACTGTGCCCCAAGCACCGTTCGTCCCGCCCCACTGGCTCGTGCTGTACAGTGCGCCGTCACGACCCACAATCAATGGGGCAACAGGGTCGGCAAATGCGATCGGGGCCGAAGGATCCGACGAAACCAGCGTTGTTTCCGCACCACTGGTGGTGATTTTGAATACTGTTCCGTAGTCACCGTTGGTTCCGCCGAAGTCGGTGGTGCCGTATAGATTGCCATCAGAGGCGAAAGTTACTCCGCCATCAGGCTCGTAGCCGTCCGTGTCGTTAAACGAAAACGTCCAGACGACGGCGCCATTCGTCGTCATCTTGAACACCGTGCCGGAGCCGTTCGTACCACCAAATTGCGTGGTGCCATAAAGGTAGCCATCGCTACCTTGCACGACACCGGCGTACGGAAAAGCGGCGAATGTGTCGGTGCTGGAGTAAAACGAGTACAGGTTACTGAACGCACTCCCGGTGGGGCTAATTCGGAAGACCGTGCCGCGATCGTTGGCGCCGCCCCATTCGGTGGTGCCATACAAATTGCCATCCTGCCCCTGCATCAAAGCTCCGTAGGGGTTCCTTCCCGTGGCTAAGCTTAACGAGTAAGACCAGCCGACAACTCCATTTGTTGTCATTTGAAAAATCGTGCCGCAATTATTCGAGCCGCCATTTACCGTTGTGCCATACACATTTCCATCGTTGGCCTGCAGCAACGCCCCCGACGGATTGGCACCATTGGTGAAACCGAATTGAAATAATGTCGCAAACGATCCATTGGTGTTGACTCTGAACACCGTGCCATAGTTCATGCCGGATGTTTTCTGGCCGGCAAATCCTCCTGTGAAACCCGTCGTTATTGCAGCGCACGCGCACGCAGCGCCAGCAAGTGGTAGGTTGACGGAAGGCGTCCCCTCGCGGATGGTGTTGTTATAAGCGTCGGCCACATACAAGTTTCCAGCGCCGTCCAGCGTTATGCCGCTGGGCGAATTGAAGCGAGCGGCGCAACCCGCCCCGTCGGCGCCGCCATAATAAAGACTCTCGCCCAGCCCTCCAAGAACTCTCGTCACCCAATTGGTTCCTGCCGGGGAGAGCTGGACAATGGTATTATCATATCCCGTTACATAGATATTTCCGGCTGCGTCCACCGCTACGCCTTGCGGGTCATACAGTCCAGGGATCGTGCTGGTTATCCAGTTGGTCCCTAGCGGCGCGATCTTGCGTATGCCGACCCCATAGTCGCCCACATAGACATTGCCAACAGCGTCCACCGCTACGGAATCAGGAATGGAAAACCGCGCGTTGCTGTTGGTGCCGTCGGCGAAGCCGTAACTGCCGGCCAGTCCGGCAATGGTGCTCGAAACCCAGTTGGTCCCGACCGGCGTAACCTTCCGAATCGTGGAATTAAATTCGTCCGCCACATATATGCTGCCGGTGGAATCCAGCGCAGGGCCACTCGGAGAGTAGAAGCGCGCGTCGCTGTTGGTGCCATCAGCGCTGCCTCTGCTTCCAGCCAGCCCGGCAATCGTACTGGACACCCAGTCGGCCCCAATGTGCGCGAGCTTGCGGATCGTGTAGTTGGCGCTGTCCGCCACATACATGTTGCCGGTGGAATCCAGCGCAAGGCCCGTCGGATGGTTAAAGCGCGCGTCGCTGTTGGTGCCATCGGCGCCGCCTGTGCTTCCCGCCAGTCCGGCGATGGTGCTCGAAACCCAATTACTGCCTACCAGCGTGAGTTGTCGAATCGTGGAGTTGCCCGCGTCCGCCACATAGACATGGCCCGCGCTGTCCGCAGCGACGCCCTCGGGGCGAGTAAAGCGGGCCGCGCTGCCGACGCCATCGGCAGAGCCCCCCCAGCCGGCCAGGCCGGCGATCGTGGTGAAGTTGTAAGTCTGGCCGGAGGCAGAAGACCAGCAGACCAGAGCGACCAGGGCAAGGCTATGCGGCTGCCGGAACTCAAAGCGAAGCACGGACCATAGGGGACCGCTGAAGCGCGGTGTACGTGTGATAAGCGGAAAGCGCAGCCACTTTGCGCCGCCATTGGGACTAAGATTGTTTCCAAGAATTGCACAACGAAAGCCTTTTTTGGTGCGCATGCTCAATTGAAGAATGGGCCCTTTGTGGAATTGCGGTATCCTCATTTAATGGGACAAACGCGGGCGGATTTTGGAAAAAGTGGAGGTTTTGTCCTGCGTTTAGGGGACAGGAGCTCAAAGCGAAGGCTGAAGGCTAAAGGCTAAGGGCTAAAGTTGAGGGTTGAAGGTGGCGGAAGTCTGACGGTTGAGGGTTGAAAGTTGAGAGTTGAGAGTTGGGGGTCAGACAGCTGAATGACGAAGCCCAAATGACGAATGACGAAAGAATTCCGAAGGAAGAAAACAAGAGTAGAAAGTAGAAGGGAGAAAGAAGAAAGGAGTTCGGTCGTCGGAAGTCGGCGGTCAGAGGCGCGAAGTTGGAGATCGAAGTCAGTGAGTCGGCTTGCATTCTCGGGCGATGGCGACATGCTGGCGGCATGAAGAGATTGGGCTTGGTGCTGATCTGGGTGTTGGCAGGCGGAGTTGCGATGGCGGGCGAGGACGTGAGCGCGCTCGTGGACAAAATCGCGAATGCGTATGGCGGGCGCGCGGTGCTGGAAAATTTCACAGCGCTGCGCGAGACCGGCCGCGTGGAGCCCGCAGCGCGTACAGGCGATCCCGTTCCAACGGTCCGGACTTATGCGCGGCCGCTGCGGCTCCGAGTCGAGGTCGGCGCACCATCAAACCCCAGAGAGGTGCGGGTGCTGGACGGGGAGAAGGGCTGGCGCAATGGGAAGGAATCAACTGGGATGGGGTATGACGCGATGGTCTTGCAGGCCGTGCGGCTCGATCTCCCGTTTCACTTCCTGTCCCAACGAAAGGCGCTCGTGGAAAAGGAGCCTGTGCATTACCAGGGCAAGCGTTTGAGAGTTCTGGAACTGCCGCTTGAGCACGGCTTGTCAATCCGGGCCGGCATCGAGCCTGACACCGGCCGAATCCTGTTTTCGGAGGGCACGACCAAGTCCGGTGCCGCCGGCCCCACGACCTTTGAAACTCGCTATGATGATTTTCAGACCGTCGAGGGCCGGCTGTTCGCATTCAAGGAAACCAATTTCGCGGGCGGGACGAAAACTGCCGAGATTGTCCTGACGAGTATCGAGTTGCTCAAAACCCCTCCTGCCGACGCGTTCAAGCCATAGAGCGCGCCAGGCAAGTTAAATCCATTGTAGGAGCCGACGTGAGGAGGCTCAAATTTCAACGGCTTTTGGTGCAGATCAGAGCCTCCTCACGGGCGTGTCGCCCAATGCAAAACTGGAAGAAAAGGGAAACCCTCGTCCGGGAGGTTGTGCGGGAATTCGAGAGAAACAACCAGCTCGAAAGTTGCTGCGGCTGGGAACAGCCGCGCTCCGGCGTTTGGGCAACACGGCCTCACGTCGGCTCCTACAATGCTAAAACACGCTCTGAGTTCGGGCTAACTCAGGCCTTTGACGCTCCAGCCCCGGCGATATTTGCGGCGAATGAAATGGTTGGCTTCGTTCTGCTCAAATTTGAGTTTCGCTGAGTTCCAATTCAGCGTCGTTTGCGGAAAGTGCGAGGCTACGCCGCCGATCAACACGGTTTCGGTGAGTCGGCCCGAGTAGCCGAAATGCGCCGTCGTCTGACCGTTGCCCTGGCATGCCTGGAGGAACTGCTCCCAGTGGTCTCCGCCGCGGACATCCGGGAATTTGAAATCCTTGAATTTCGCGTCGGGATACAACAACGGCTTCGACCAGTGCGGCAATACAAGCACGCCCTCGGTCCCAACAAAGATTGAACCGCTATTAGGCCGCTCGTCGCCTTCGAGCAACTTGAGCACTTCGGCCGGCGGTTTAGCTGCGCCGTCATACCAATTCACGGCTAACGTCTTTTCGGCGGTACGCGCGTTGCCCGGGAAGACGTAATGAATGCTCGAATCGAGCGCCCAATTCGATTGGCTGGGTGCTTGCCCCTCGGAACGGACAGTTATCGGCGCATAGAGTTCGAGCGCCGAGAAAACCGGATCGAAAATGTGGCAGCCCATATCGCCGAAGGTTCCGGTGCCAAAGTCGGTCCGTTTGCGCCAGTTCACCGGGTGATAATAGCCGTTGCCGATAAATGGCCGCTCGGCGCAGACCCCGAGCCACAGGTCCCAATTGAAGCCGTCCGGGACGGGATCGTTGTGCGTGGGAAGCGGCGCGGTGTCGCCCCACGACTTTGGAACCCAGGAATGTGTTTCCTTGATCTTGCCAATGACGCCGTCCCGGATCAGCCGCACCGCCAGCCGATAATGGTTCACCGACTGAATCTGGATGCCCATCTGCGTGACCAGTTTCCTGCCATGGACAAACTCGGTTAGCTTACGAACCTCGTAGAGATCATGAGCCAACGGTTTCTGGCCATAGACGTGTTTCCCGAGCTGCAACGCGCTCATGCCGATCGGGGCGTGCATGTGGTCCGGGGTCGAGACATTGACCGAGTCAATGTTCTTCGCTTCCTTATCGAGCAATTCGCGCCAATCCTGGTAAATCTTCGCCTCCGGGAACCTATTCTTAAGGGGCTCCGTGCGGTTCAGGTCCACCTCTGCGACAGCGACCAATTTAAACTGCGGGAACTTGGCGAATTCGGTTACGTCGGACCAGGCCATGCCCGCCGAGCCGAAGCTGGCATGGCGAACGACGCCGTTGGGCGACTCCGCCATCCATCCGCGGGCGATGAACGGCGCGCCCAGCGCGGCCACGCTGATGGATTTGAGAAAACTGCGACGTGAGAAGGAACGACTAACATTCATAAGAAGAAGAAAAAATTAACCACAGATGAACGCAGATGGACCCAGCGCGGCTGACGCCGCAACCACAGTCAATGAGATCCGCAGTGATCACAATAAGTAGTTCATTTCTGGAAGCTTACGTTTGCTTGCGGCTAATTCTTTGCCAAGAAAACAA
>JACXTT010001845.1_pt1 | contig 34572 bp, 30 predicted proteins | sample 9270951 | NCBI WGS metagenome assembly JACXTT01 (sample SAMN15532306, study PRJNA645909) | rock metagenome | isolation source: weathered quartz diorite | place: Puerto Rico | collected 2017-06-21 | reverse complement strand
TGAGTGGCCTACCATCATGTCGATCCAAGTCGCGACTTCGAGGACAACCGGAGTCGAGGCTTCCTCGCCGAGGATCAGCGCCACGAGCGTCTTCAGGAGCGAAAAATCTTCCGCCCCAAGATGGTGCGACGAAGGCAGCTCCGGGCTGGATGCGGTGGCGGTTTTCAGCGAGTGTGCAAGATGCTGGAGCGATGGTTCGTACAACCCTGGCGGCAATTTTTCAGGGGATGCCGCTGCGAGGCCAGGAGTGCTGATTCGGTTGAGGGCCGCCGCGCCGCCCAGCCGGAGAATCCAGCCTCGCCGGGTGAATTCGTCGGAAATCATACCTGTTGCCTCAGATATTCGGACGCGATGTAATCGGCCGCGCGGGCCGACAGGGCCATGATCGTCAGGGTCGGCTCGTAACAGCCTTGCGTGACGAAGCAGGCGCCGTCGGTCACGAAGACATTGGGCGCATCGTGAACCTGGTTGAAACGGTTAACCACACTTTTCTTCGGATCGCTGCCCATGCGCGCCGTACCCGCCTCGTGAATGTTCTTCCCAAAGACCGAGAGGCGCTCCGGGAGCGGCGACCGGTTCTCCAGTTTCAGCGCGTCCACGATCTCGCCGAGTTTCTCGCGCATGCCTTTGGCCATGGCAAACTCGTTTTCCCCATAGCTGGCATGGAAACGTAGGACCGGGACGCCCCAAGCATCCTTCACGTCGGGATCAAGCGCGACGTAGTTGTCGTAGCGAGGCAGAGGCTCTCCCTGAGCATAAATCGTGAACATGTGTGGTATCTCTTGCCGAATCTTCTCGCGCAGTTCGCGACCGAAGCCACGCATCGCGAATGCGTGTTCATAGAGCTGTTGCCGGCTGTCGCCCGCCAGATAATAGCCCCGCAGGAAACGCTTGTCGGGAAAGCGGGGATCGGCATTCGTGTACTTGGGAATAATAAAACCCATCGGGCGGCCCACCGGCTGGCGGCGTGAGGATTTCAGCGAGGGGATGATGCCGCTCGCGCTCTCCAGAGTGAAGTGATCCATCAGATAATGACCCAACGCGCCGGACGATGCGCCCACACCGCCCGGAAAGCGCCGAGACTTTGAGTTCATCAAGATCCGCGTGGATTCCAGGCCGCTCGCCGCGAGCACAACCACCCGGCTGCGTGCCTGTCTCTCCGCGTGAGTATTGCGGTCGAGAAACACGACCCCTGATGCCTTGCCACGATCATCCATAACCAGATGACTGACGACGGCATCGCTAACCAGCGTGAACCGGCCCGTGCGCGCGGCATCCGGAAGGGTCACCGCGGGACTGTTGAAGTACGACGCTGTAAAGCAGCCCCGGTGGCATTGTTCACAATAGTGGCAAGCGGGCCGGCCATTCAACGGTGTGGTTAGGTTTGCGCTGCGGTCCGGTGTCAGGCGCCATCCGAACTGCCTGGCGATGATGTCTCGCGCGTAGACCTCACCGCACGAAAGACGCATCGGCGGTAGAAATTTCCCATCTGGAAATTGCGGTAAACCCTCCCGGCTGCCGCTGACACCGATATACGACTCGATCATGTCGTAATACGGCTCCATGTCGCGGTAGGTGATGGGCCAGTTCTCACCATATCCGTCCCGAGCAGCCGCCTGGAACTCAAAATCCGAATAGCGATAGCTTACGCGGCCCCAGAGCAGTGATTTTCCGCCAACCTGACGGCCGCGAATCCACATAAAGGGTTTGTCGGGATCGGAGGTATAAGGATGCTCGGTGTCATCGACAAAGAAATGATGGGTGTATTCATCGCAAGCGTCACAGAGCCGCTGGACGGGTTGCTTCTCGAGAAATGTCTTGGTATCGCCGAATCCGCGAAAGCGAAGACGGTAGGGCCAGAGGTGCTCGGTAAAGTCGCGCTCCGGGATGCGGGGCGGTCCGGCCTCGAGCATCAGGACGTGCGCGCCCTTCTCGCACAGGATCTTCGCTACCCAGCCACCGCTCGCTCCGGAGCCGACTACGATGACGTCGTAGGTCTTAGGATCTTTTTTCACCACTTCTAGAGCCTAGAAGATCAACTTCAAGGCTAGTTGCAGCTCGCGACCGCCGGTGCTGGTCAGAATCTTGCCGATGTTCGCATCACCATAGTTCGTTACTGGAGCATTAAGATTCACGTGGTTGAAGGTGTTGAAGAAGTCACTGCGAAACTGCAGCCGCAGGCTCTCTCGAAGGGAGAATTCCTTGTGCAATCCCAGGTCGAGGTTGACCAGCCCCGGACCCAGGATATTGTTCCGGCCGGCGTTTCCATGGCGTCCCGCCGGGACGTCGACATTGAAGGCCGCTAGATTGAACCACTGATCGGCGGTCTTCGGGCCGGCATTCTGATTTTGCCCGGGTACGACGTCGGGACGCAATGAGTTTGCATTGCCATCTTCACAGAAACACGAATCGTTGACGCCAAATGGAGTGAACCAGTAGCCAGTTTGTGCCGATAAGATGCCATTGATCTGCCACCCGCCCATAACGGCGTTGGCGAAGGCGGGCGCGTTGGAGGTAAATCGCCGGCCCCGGCCAAACGGCAGATCGTAAATGCTGCTGAACACGAAGCGGTGGCGCACATCGAAATCCGAGTTGCCATACTCCCAGTTTTCATGGCGGGGATCGCGGAAGGTATCACCCGCGTGGGCGCTGCCGAGATTGGCATCCGAGGCGTTGTCGAGCGCGTGGCCATAGGTATAGGAAGCAAGAAAAGACAAGCCCGACGAGAGCCGTTTTTCGAGCTTCAACAGCAGAGCGTTGTACTTGGAGTAACCGTCGTTATTCGTCTGTTGTGAGGTGTCTTGCAAGTACGGATACGGCAGCCGGGAAGTGAGGTTGTCAAATGTCGTGCCGGGGTACGACTGGTTGAAGTAAATGAGGGTGTACAGATTGTGGCCTGCCGAGCCGCTATAGCCGGCCTCGAAGGTTAGGTCTTTGGCCAGCACGCGCTGGACCGAAAAATTCCACTGTTCGACGCGCGGGGTATGCAAGTGCGCCGGCAAACTGGCGATCTGGAACTGTGCGTTGGGATCGGTGAACGGGTCCAGCGAAAAAGCAGAATGCAGCGGCTGGTTGGGCGGGCTGTAGACTACATTGAAGGGCGGGTTGTAGCCCAGGCTGGGATAGCTCCACGGTCCGATTTCCTGGAAGCCGTAATAGACGCCAAAGCCCCCGCGCACGACTGTTTTCTGGTTGAGTGAGTAGGCGAAGCCCAGCCTGGGGGCCCAGTTGTTCTTGTCCGTTTGGACGAGCCCCGCTGAACCGTGGGTGTCGACAGCTATCCCTACAAAACTGGCGGGAAGCGTATACGTTCGCACGCTCGGCAGGACGAATACGCCGCGATCGAGGTCGAAATTAGCCTGATTGTTGTGACGCTCGTTCGGAGCCGTGAAGAATTCGTAGCGCAACCCCAGATTGAGCGTGAGATTTTTGGAAATCCGGTAGGTGTCTTGCATGTAGTACGAGGTGTTCCACTGCCGGTAGATGATATCGTTCGCCGTCGAGAATGAAATCCGCGACGGCATACCGGTCAGGAACTGCGCAAAACCGACCGGTGCTGCATTTCCCTGCGCGTCGACAGCGTTGTCGTTGGCGAAGAACTGGAAATCACCGCGCGGGGCCTGCGATTCGTAGTGGGACCACCGGATCGGCCGGAGGCTGGCGCCCGCGTGGAAACTGTGCTTGCCAATAATGAAGCTCAGGTTGTCGTTGTAGTCTTTGACAATGCCGCTGTCGTTGTAATAACCGGAGCGTTGTCCGATGGCCTGAATCCCAAGAAGGCCGTTGAAGCGAAGCAGGCCAGTGGGCATGCCGGTAATCGGCGGAATCCCGGTGAGGCCGAGTTGGGCATACAGATCTGTATTCGGGGCCGTTGGTAAACGGTAGGGTCGGGCGTGCGAAAAACCAAAGCGGAATTCGTTGACCACGGTGGGCGAGAACAAGTGGGTCTCACTCAAAACCAGCACGGTTCCGTCCGTTTTATTTTGATTCACGGGGCCGATCAGGTTGTTCCAGGTTCCACTTTTGGTCGTGAGCCCGTTGCCGGTGTATCGGGCGAAGAAGGAGTCACTTTGCGAAATGCGATGGTCCAGCCGGGCGCCATAATTCGCCGAATTGAAGGTGTGCGGAATGTCTACGATGTATTGCAATGTGCCCGGAACGTTGGGCGAGGGATATAGCGCAGCCAGCCCCTTCGCCACGGGGTCCAGGAGACTGGCCGGCAACACGTTGTTCACGTAGGGGGCGCCGAGGACAAACGTCGGGCCACTGGGATTCGAAGTAGAACCGGGAAGAAATTCGGAGAAATCGCCCACCCGCATTTTGTCGTCCGGCACCGTCACGTTCAGCAGACCCGGCGGCATGATGTCGCGAACGCCTTCGTAATCCGCGAAGAAAAATGTCTTGTTGCGGCCATCGTAAACCCCGGGAATATCGACCGGCCCGCCGACCACACCGCCGAACTGGTTGCGATTCCGGAAGCCTCGCGCGATTCCCCGGCGATTGTTCTCCCACGAATTGGCGTTCAAATCCGAGTTCCGCCAGTAATCGTAAGCCGTGCCGTGCAGTTGATTGGTCCCGGACTTCGTGACGATGTTGATGGTGCCGGCCGCGCTTCCGCCGTATTGCGCGTCGTAAGTGCTGCTCTGGATTTTGAACTCCTGAATCGCATCAAGGTTCGGCGAGACAGCCACATTCACCCGCGTGGGCATCTCCGCCGTGTTGGTCGAGTTGTTGACGCCATCCAGGAGGAAGGAATTGTCGAATGACCTGGTTCCACTAAGGCTCACACCGCCCTGGCCAGAGTCGCGGGCCCCATAGCTAGGTATGGCACCGGGAACCAGCGATGCCAATTGCTGGAAATTACGGCCATTCAGCGGCATATCTCGAATTTGCCGATTCTGGATGATCTGCCCGACGGTCATATCCTCAGTGTTGAGGGGCGCCGGAACGTCGGTCACGATCACGCGTTGCTCATTGCTTCCAACTTTCAGAACTACGTCCACGCGGAGCCGCTGATCCACGTCCAACACAATGCGCTCAAAGGAGCTCGGAGCAAAACCAGGAGCCTCAACCGTCAAACTGTACTCGCCGACGTGAAGGGGCGTCACAACATAGTCGCCCTCCTGATTTGTGACGGTGCGGAACTCGACATTGGTGGTCAGGTTTCGAGCGTTGATCTTGGCCTGCGGCACGACCGCACCGGTTGGGTCGCGAACGGTGCCGAGTAGCGTCCCGGAATCCTTTTGCGCAAAGGCGGAGCTGGAAACCAGGGCCAAAAGGATGGCAGCCAGAGCAGAAACACGTGTGGTCATGGGCGAAATTATGTCCGAATCCCGCGGCCCGTGTCAAGCGATTTTCGATATTGCAAACGTGTGTCATTTGAATTACAGACGTGTGCATAAAATGCGATCGCCTTTCTCGATTCTCTTGCCGGACCCAGGAATTGGCGGCTGTTGCGACTGGACTTATGAACCGCGGCGAAGATTTTCGAGCTTGCCGGCGTTATATGCCGGCCCCGTCCGCCTTCTGATGGCATGGCGACCCGGCCTCTGACCTAGCCCAGAAGATCCAGCACGGTTTCCAACTCGCTGCGCGTGTGCATGTCGCCCATTTGGGTGCTGATCTCGATGCCCCGGCGGTAGATGGCGCGGGCTTCCTCGGCTTTCCCGAGTTTCTCGAGCGCCTGCCCGCCGTGATAATACGCGGCCACATACTTCGGATTCGCCTCAATGAGCTTGCGGTACTCCTCGGCGGCCTGCGCGTAATCGCCCGCGCCGGCATAGGCCATGGCCAGTCCATAGCGCGCGAAGCTGTCGCCCGGATTCTGCGCGACCATATTCTTGAGAATCTCCAGCCGGTTGTCCGCCATCCCTGTGTTACTATACCTCGGTGGCGTGCCCGTTTTTCGAGCCTCGCGAGCGATTACGCGACGCGACAGCGCGCATGCCGCTGGGCGATGTCTGGTCGGGTGTTTGCCGCGCCGGCGCCGCGCAATTTTCCCCCGATGATTCCACCGTGACCGAGCTCTGCAACATGGGGTACGCTCGCGGCAGGTGTTCCCGGTTTCCGGAAGAGAGCTCGCCCGATGCCGCGCGATTCATGATCGCCCTTGACGAGCATCAATTGATCCGCATCCAATTTGCCGTCGAGCGGGATCACCATCCGCACGCCCATGGCATGCTCGAATACACGCGGACCGGGGGCGCGCTGGCCGGCTCAACCGTGGATGCACTGCTCGAAAGCCAGGCGCTGGCGTACGTCGCCAGCTATCTGCGACGGAGACCGGCGGCGGATTGAGCGGCTCTTCCTCCATGCCAGGCAAACCGGTGCGGGAATCGCAGTCGGAATACTCGGAGCTTGCCCTGCCCAACGATGCCAACGTTCTGGGCCATGTGCTGGGCGGCAAAGTGATGCATCTGGTGGATCTCGCCGGCGCCATGGCCGCGCTGCGTCACGCCCGCTGTCCGGTTGTCACCGCCTCGATCGATCACATGAATTTTCTGCATCCTGTGCATATCGGGCAACTCATCACGCTGCGGTCTTCGGTGAATCGCGTCTTCCGCACATCCATGGAAGTGGGGGTGAAAGTTTGGGTGGAGGATTTGCTGACCGGCGACGTGCGGCATACTTCTTCCGCCTACCTCACTTTCGTGGCGATCGGGGAGCGCGGAAAGTGTGTACCCATCGTTCCCGTGATTCCCGAGACGCTGGACGAGAAGCGGCGGTATGACGAAGCGCTCGAGCGGCGCACGTACCGGCTCGAGCAGCGGAAGAAGTCGAAGCATTAAGAGTCGAACGCCTGGAGCGCCGTCACCCTTTGGCGGCTTGAGCCGAGCCGGGCGCGGCCAGCACGTTGTCGATCAGCCGCGTTTTGCCGACCCACACCGCGCCGGCGACGCGCACTGGGCCGCTGATTTGTTCGACCGGCTGCATCTCATCGGGGTCCACGATTTCGAGATATTCGACCCGCACCTCGGGATGCTGTTCGAACACGCGCAGTGTGGCGTGCCTGATCTCCTCCGCGTTCGTCGCGCCGGCGGCGATCAACGCTTCCGCCGCCTGAAGCGCGCGGCGCAGCACGGGTGCGACAAGGCGTTCATCGGCGCTCAGGTGCCCGTTGCGCGAGCTGAGCGCGAGCCCGTCCGCCTCCCGGACGGTCGGCACCTCGACGATCGCAGTAGGGACATTCAGGTCCGCCACCATGCGCCGGATCACCGCGAGCTGCTGGGCGTCCTTTTCGCCGAAGTACGCGCGGTCCGGTTGAACGATGTTGAGCAGCTTCAGCACCACCGTAGCCACGCCTCGGAAGTGGCCCGGCCGGAAACGGCCGCAGAGGTGTTCGTTCACGCCCTGTACCTCTACAACGGTGCGCTGGGGGCGCGGATACATCTCCTCAACCGGCGGGGCGAACACGGCGTCCACGCCATGCGCGATGCAGAACTCCAGGTCAGTCGCGAGGGTCCGGGGGTATTGGCTGTAATCTTCATCCCGATCGAACTGAGTCGGGTTCACGAAGATACTTGCCACTACGAATTCCGATTCGCGGCGCGCGGTTTCGATCAGACGCCCATGACCCGCGTGGAGCGCGCCCATCGTGGGCACCAGGCCGACGGAATAGCCGGCGCGCCTGACGCCCGAGAGGATGCGCCGGATGTCCTCGATGGAATGAACGACTTCGGCTTTCACTGATTGGATTTTATGGCCACGGTACGCCGTTCGAGCGCCGGAAACCGGCCTCGCCGGACATCCTCGGCATACTCCCGAGCCGCTTCGACCATATCTTCGCCGAGGGACGCGTACTGTTTGGCGAACGGCGGTACCGATTCGTCATTCAAACCGAATGCGTCGTAACTGACGAGCACCTGGCCATCGCAGTACGGGCCCGCTCCAATCCCGATGGTGGGGATGCTCAGCTCTTCAGTCACGGCCTGCGCGACCTCGGACGGAATCGATTCCAGCACCAGCGAAAAGGCCCCGGCTTGCTGTAATTCCCGTGCATCCTCGATCAGCCGGTCAGCGTCCTCCTGGCATTTGGCCTGCATGCGAAAGCCGCTCAGCTCGTGGACGTGCTGCGGCAGCAGGCCGAGATGCCCCATCACCGGAATGCCCGCCTCCACCAGACGCGCGACGGTTTCGGCCACCGCGTGTCCGCCCTCCAGTTTCACCGACGCCGCTCCTCCCTGCTGGATCAGCCGGCCGGCGTTGTGCACTGCTTCCGAAGCGCTCGCCTGATACGTGAGAAAGGGCATGTCGGCCACTACAAAGGCCCGTTTAGTGCCTCGCGCGACGGCCTGCGTATGATGGAGCATGGCATCGAGCGTCACCGGCAGCGTATTGTCGTGCCCTTCGATGACCATGCCAAGAGAATCACCCACCAGGAACACATCAATTCCCGCGCGGTCCAGCAACCGCGCCATGGTGGCGTCGTAAACCGTAAGCATGGCGATCTTCTCGCCACGCCCTTTTTTCTCCTGAAGGTCGCGGACGCGGATTCGCTTAACGGACTCAGCCATCCCGTTCTATGGTCTCACAAGAGGCCCATTCCGGTGGGGCCATGGGGCTTTGCGGGCGGCCTGTGTTACGCTGCGATCATGCGGCTCTGTGAGGTCTATCAATCGCTCGGCGAGGAAGGTTTTGGGCAACTGGTTCGCGGCATTTCACTCGGAAAACTCAAAACTTACCGGATATACGACACCCTCAAAACCCGCGCGCACGTAGTAAAACTCAACACCGAGCACCTGCGCAAGGCCGCTCCCCGGATGTGGGCCCGGATTAACGAAGGCGATGAAGAATTCGCCAAGGAATTCGCTCAAGCCGTGCTGGTCTCGCATCTGGACATGATCGCCGCTATCCTGGATTCGCTTGGCATCCCCAACGAGAACGGATTCTTTGAGAAGGACCTGGATGCCAGTCAGTATTTGACGGATGGTTGGGCGGGGCGAACGTTCGAGAAATTTCGCGGCGCATATCCGGAGCCCGTTCTGCTGTTCTACCTGAATCACCTGGCCTGGGAGTTGAAGGGCGCCGAGCAGCCCTTCGCTCCAGCCGCGTAGTGCGAACGTTATCGCCCTGATAAAAGGTTTTTCTTCCGGTACACGCGGTGGGTTTGATAAAATGAGATGAAAGCCAGTTTGGGGGAATCGTCATGTCGAGAAAGCATCACGCGATTTACTCCGATCCCACCGGCGCTGCCGCCGCTGCAAGCCCTGAGAAGCGTCGTGCATTACGCCCCAAGGTGTCGGAAACATTGGCCTCTGAGGTCTCTTCCTCGAACCAGGCACGCACCGCCGTGCCGGATTCGACCGCTAGTCGTGAAGCCATCGCCCGCCTCGCGTACTCCTATTGGGAAGCGCGCGGGCACGTAGGTGGATCGGCTGAAGAGGATTGGCTGCGGGCTGAACGCGAAATTCGCGAAGGCCTCGTGACGAGCGCCATCGCGTAGCTCCAACCCTATTTGTACTTCCGGAGGACCGCCAGAAGCCGTCCTTGTACCTGAACTTCGGAAGCCGCAAGATAGATCGGCTGAAGCGAAGAGTTCGCCGGCTGCAGACGGATGCGCGCGCCCGGCTCGTGATAGATGCGCTTGAGCGTAGTGTCCGTTCCGGAAACCAGCGCCACCACGATGTCCCCATCGCGCACCTCGCTCGTGCGCTCCAGCAGGATCATGTCCCCATCGCAGATGTGGTCGTCGATCATGGAATCGCCGCTCACCTCCAGCGCGTAGGTGTCCCGGTGCCCGGCGAAATCGGCAAAACTCAGGGTGGCCCGCTGTTCCACCGCTTCCACCGGCCGGCCCGCCGCGATCCTTCCGAGCAGCGGCACTTCGAGATCGCGCTGCCGCCGGTGCTCCTGCACGTATTTCGGACCGAGCTCGAGTGAGCGGCTGCGGTTGAATCCGCGCTTCAGGTAGTTCTTGGCATCCAAAGCCGAGATGTGCTTGTGGACCGTGGCCAGCGATGCCAGTTCCATCCCCTGCGCAATTTCCTCGTAACTGGGGCTGTATCCGTTGTCGTCGACAAACCGGGCGATGAAATCCATCACCTGCTTTTGCCGCTTGGTGAGAGCCATGTTTTCATTCTGGGCGAAGAAAAGGGGAAACGCAAGCGGTAACTAGAATTAATCCAACTCGGCGGTGCGGGCGGCCGGCGTCACCGCGTTGAGGAGCGCCAGGCCGGAAGTCTCGTCGGCGACGATGGGAATTACCGAGCTCAGCCGCATCAAATCCAGAACTTCACGCACGCGGTGGTTTGGTCCCACCAGCACGAAGCGGCCACCCGGCATGTTGGTGACCGAAGTGTAGACCCCGACCACAAAACCGATGCCGGTGGAGTCGATGTACGGAACCTCGTGAAAATCAGCCAGCACTTTGTGGCGCCCGCTCTTCTTGATCTCGTCGGTCTTGGCGCGCAAATATGCGGCATCCGTGCCGGTGGCGAACCGCCCCTTGTTGCGGAGGATACAGACGTCGTCTTTGAGCTCTAATTCGATGACCATCCGGCGCACCCGGTCCTCTGGTATCGTACTACATGGAATGGCCGTCCCGAAGCGCATCCTGGTCGCGGACGATGATCCGGATGTGCATCAGCTGCTGCAGGCGGCACTGGAGGGTCCCGGTCGCCAGATCGACAGCGCCTATGACGGTCTGGAAGCTCTGGCCCGCGTCGAATCCACGCCCTACGATCTGGTGTTGACGGACGTGCACATGCCGGGCCTCGACGGGTTGGCCCTGCTGGAGCGAGTGCGCCGGTTGCGGCCGGCAACCAAAGTCGTGGTTATGACCGTGACCACCACGCCCGAAGATATCGTGCGCTCGATACGCGACCAGGCCTTTACCTACATCAGCAAACCCTTCGCCCCCCGTGCTGTGGCCGACATGGTGGCCACCGCGCTCAGCGAACTGTCACCGGAGAACGATATCGAGGTGCTCTCCGCGCGGCCCAACTGGCTGGGTGTGCGGCTGCGCTGCCGGATGGAAACCGCCGGCCGCATTGTCCAGTTTCTCCACGAACTGGGCGCCGATTTGCCGCCGACGGACCAGGAAAACATTGCCACTGCTTTCCGCGAGATTCTGGGGAACGCCATCGAGCACGGCGGCGGCTCCGATCCGGAAAAATGGGTGAGCATCACCTACGTACGGACCAAGCGCGCCATCATCTACTACGTCCGCGATCCCGGCCGTGGCTTTTCTTTCGGCGATCTCGCGCACGCCGCCGTTTCCAACCCAGCCAGCGCGCCGTTCGAGCACACCGAAGTCCGGGACCGGATGGGACTGAGGCCGGGGGGCTTTGGAATACTGATGACGCGCCGGCTGGTAGACGAGCTGATCTATAACGAAGCCGGCAACGAGGCCATGCTGATCAAGTATCTGAGCTAGGTGTGCCGACATCCGCGAGAACTTCCTCCAGTTCCGCAATCCGGGCCCGGATCGCCACGGAATCCTTCTCATTCGCCGCCGCTTCCAATAATTCGCCGATGGCGCTGATTTGCGGAAATCCGTAAGCCCCGCCGGTGCCTGCTATTCTGTGGCCCAAAGCGCGAACCGACCCGTAATCGCCGGCGGCAAGCGCGGAGCGTAAAGTCCCCACATCGCGCCGGCGGCTCTCCAGATAGGCCGGCTGGAGCGCGCGTAGTTTGGCGTCGAGTTCCGGGCTCGCGGCTGACCGTCGTCCGCCCCCGTACTCCTCGATGGCGTCCATGAACGCTTCCAACAGAATCGGCTTGGTCAAACAGGAGTTGCATCCCGCGGCAGCGGCCTTCATGCGTTCTGTCTCGGCGGCATAGGCAGTGAGCGCGACGATGGGCGTCGGCTCCCGCTTGCCTTCCAGCTCCCAGGCCCGGATCCGGCGCGTGGCGGAGTAGCCGTCCAGCAGCGGCATCTGCACGTCCATGAGGACCAGATCGTACGGCCTGGAACGAAATTTCTCAACCGCTGCCTCGCCGTTGTCCGCAAAGTCCACATGATGGCCGGAATCTCGCAGATAGGCTTCCAGAACGAAGCGTGTGTCTTCGGAATCCTCCGCCACCAGGATGCGCAGAGTGCGGCCCGGGCGGATTGCAGGTTTGCCACTGGCCTCGGCATGGCGCGCCTCATCGATCCGGCGTTCCGGCGCCCGCCCGCCAAATCTCACCGTGAAGTGAAACGTGCTTCCCGCGCCTACCTTGCTCTCCACCCAGACGCGGCCTCCCATCAGCTCGGTAAAACGCTTCACAATCGCCAGGCCCAGCCCCGTGCCGCCGTACTCCCGCGAGGTGGAATGGTCCGCCTGCGCGAACGCCTCGAAGATCACGTCGCGCTTTTCTTCGGGAATCCCGATGCCGGTATCGGAGACCGAAAACCGGAGCACGCCGGCATCGCCCTCCTCCGAATCGCGCCGCACCCGCACCACCACCTCTCCCCCGGCCGTGAACTTCACGGCGTTGCTGACCAGGTTGATCAGCACCTGCCGCAGCCGGTCCGGATCTCCGGTGAGCACCGGCGGGACATCGGGGGCTACCTCGGAACGCAGCGCGATGCCTTTGGCGCGGGCCGCCACGGCCGCGATTTCCCGCGTCTTCTCCAGAACATCGGCCAGGCTGAACTCGACACTTGCCAGCCTGAAGTGGCCGGATTCAGTCTTGGAGAGATCCAGCAAATCGTTGATGAGGGCGAGCAGGTGGCCGCCGGCGCGCTGCAGCGTGGCGATGTACTCGCGCTGATCCGGGCTCAGGCTGGTGCGCCCCAGCACGTCGCCCATGCCGATGATCGCGGTCAGCGGTGTTCGCATTTCGTGGCTCATGCGGGCGAGGAAATCGCTCTTGGCGCGGTTGGCGGCCTCGGCAGCTTCCTTAAGGCGCTGAATCTTTTCCTCGGACGCTTTTCGCTCGGTAATGTCGCGGGCGGCCGCGTAGATCAATTGATCGCGCGCATATGGCGTCGCCGTCCACAGCATCCAGCGGTACGACCCGTCGGCTGCACGATAACGATTTTCGAAAGACACGGTATCTTCGCCCGTGAACAGCTTCTGCATTTCCGCGATGGTTGCCACGCGGTCGTCGGGATGCACGAAGTCGAGGAATGGCGACGCCGTCAGCTCCTCGACGGTGTAGCCCAGAGTGCGGTGCCAGGCGGGATTGAGGCGGTGGAAGCGGCCATCAAAGCCGGCGATGCACAGCATGTCGAGCGATAGGGTGAAGAAGCGGTCCAGGATTTCTTCGGCGTGTTTGCGCTCGATGAACTGGCCGATCTGGCTTCCGAGCGCGGCTAGCATGGCCAGCAGTTCCTGGTCCGGCTCGCGGATGTCGGCGCTGAAAAATTCCATGACGCCGACGACTTCGCCGGCTACGGCAATGGGAAAGCCCAGAGCCGACCGCAGACCCTCGGCGGCCGCGACCGCCGCGCGCGGAAAATTCGGGTCCGTGGTGACATCGTGAATCCACGCTGCCTGAGCCGTGGCCCACACTCGCCCCGGCAGCCCCTCGCCGCGCGCAAACGTGTGTGCATGGGTGGCTACTTCAAACTTAGGAATGCCCGCGTGTGGCGTGTGCCAGACCTCGATCGAGCGGAGCATGCCCTGCTCGACCACCCATAGCGCGCCCATGTGCCACTCGAGCGTTTCGCAGATGGCGCGCAAGATGCGGGAGGCTGCATCGGCCAGCGATGAAGATTCAGAGAGCGCGCTCGTGACGGCGTCGCGCGCAGCCAGCCGGCGCTCCGAGCGCCGTGCGTCCTGCGTCTGCTGCTCCAACTCGGCCACGGCGGCGTGGAGCCTGCGCAGTTCTTCGGTCACAGCGGCGAGATCTGGCTGGCCAACGCTCATGCAACTTGCCTGGACTACGGCTCTGCCTACTGTAGCGCAGGGCTGAAAGGCGGAGGCGCCGCCCCTCTACTGGATATGGACGCTGCCCGAACCGGTACTCACGTCCACAATCGCGCTGCCGCCGCCACTGACTTTCGCCTGCAGGTCGTGATGGCCGAGCGTGCCGCGGACGATCATCGGCCGGTCCACCGTAATGTGGCCGGAACCGGTGTGGGCCCGGAGATCGAATCCGGCTGTGGCAGGCGTGGAGATCTTGACGCCGCCGGAGCCGGTATGCGCGCGGATATCGCCCGCGCCGGTCTGCTCCAGTTCTACCCCACCCGAGCCCGTGCTGGCCACAATCCGACCCGCGATCCGGGACCCGCGGATGCCGCCCGAGCCTGTGTGCGCGTCCACGCTGCCCTGGATGGCATCAAGCTCCATGCGGCCCGACCCGGTGTGCGCCCGTACTTCGTCGGAGATGCGGGAAACAGTGACGCCTCCCGATCCGGTCTCCGCATTCACGGGGCTGTGAATTCCATCCACCGTCACATGGCCTGAGCCGGTGTGAGCACGCAGCTTTGTGTCCGCGGGAACCGTCACCTCGTAAGCGATGGAGATACCGCGGCGCAGTTCCGGGTCCTCCATCTGACCGACGCGAATCATGTTTCCGTTATGCTGGATGGGCGGATGCGACTCGATGGCGCGCATCCGTTCCTCGGCACTCCCCGAACCGAAGATGCCTTCGCGCACACGAATGGTGCCGCGAATCACGACCGCCGATGTGCCGCCGGCGCGTACTTCGATATGACCCGAGCCCGTCTGGACATCCAGATCGACGGGACCTTTGACATTGAGAGTGCGGTCGAACGAGCCTTGCGCATCGGCGCCGAATGAGGCGCCACAAGCGACCAGCGCGGTCGCCGCTAAAAGCAAAACAGAGTTTCGCACGTTAACTCCTTCAGAAGGAAAAATGACTTATTCATAACGGAGCGCCACCATCGGATCGACCTTCATCGCCCGTCGCGCGGGAAAGTATGTGGCGGCAAGCGCCACGCCGGTCAACAGCAGCGAAACGACGGCGAAGGCGACGGGGTCGTTCGTTTTCGTGTCATAAAGGAGGCTGGAGAGCAGGCGCGTCGCTGCGAGCGCGCTCGGGATGCCGACCAGCAGAGCCGTTAGGCACAGGAGCAGGCTGTCACTTACCACGAGCTTCATTACGTCTTCACGCTGCGCGCCCAGAGCCATGCGAATGCCGATCTCGTGCGACCGCTGGGCTACCGAGTAAGACATCACGCCATAGATTCCGATGGCCGCCAGAGCCAGAGCCAGGCCGGCGAATACCCCCAGAAGCACCATGCTGAAACGCCGCGTCGCCATGGAAGCGGCCACAACATTGCGCATCGTCCTCACCTTATCCACCGCCAGGTCTTTGTCCATGGCATGCACCTCGTTGCTAACGGCGGTGGTCATGGCGGCGGGATCAGAAGCCGTGCGCAGCACAAGGTACATATCGTGCATGGGAGCCTGGCGAAACGGGTAGTAGGTCTCGACGCGCGCTTTCTGATCGAGTCCGTAGTGTTTCACGTGTCCCACCACGCCCACGACCTCGAGCGGCTTATCGCCCATCACGCTGATGCGCCTGCCGATGGGGTCCTTCCCCGGCCAGTATTTCGCGGCCAGGGTTTCGTCGATAATCATGACCGGCGGACTGCCCCGCTTGTCGCTATCGGTGAAAAAGCGCCCGCGCCGCAGCGGAATTCCCATGGCCTGAAAATAGTTCCCGGCCACCATGGAGTATTCAGTGAAAGGCCAATCCGCCCGGCGCGCGGGCTGTGCCCCGTCTTCCACGCTGAAGGCGGTCTGCGAATTCTCGTTGCCCATGGGTAGATTCTGCACTGCGCCCACGGCGCCCGCGCCGGGTATTCGGCTGCAATTCTCGAGCAACCGGTTGTAGAAATTGATGGTCTTTATATCGTCGGAGTATGTCGCCTCCGGTAAGGAGAGCTGCATCGTGACCACGCTCTCGGGCCGGAATCCCGGATCGACATGCGCCACCTTGATGAAGCTCTTGATCAGCAGCGCCGCGCCGATCGCCAGCACGAGTGACAGCGCGATCTCCGAAACAACCAGTGCGCGCCGCAAGCCGTGGCGCGAAAGCGTGCCCGCCGAGGTCCTGCCGCCTGCTTTCAGTGTTTCGCTCAACTGAACGCGCCAAGTCTCGAGTGCCGGCGTCAGCCCGAACAGCAGGCCGGTCAGGATCGAAACCGCCAGCGTGAATCCGAGCACGGAGGCATCCATGCGAATGGCTTGGGCCAGCGGGATATCGTCTGGCTTGAGCGAGACCATGAGATCGATCCCCCAGGACGCCACCAGCAATCCCAAACCGCCGCCCATCACAGCCAGCACCAGGCTTTCCGTAAGGCTCTGCCGCGCCAGGCGCCAGCGTCCCGCGCCAAGCGCCGAGCGGATGGCGAATTCACGCCGCCGTGCCGTGGCACGTGCCAGGAGCAGGTTGGCAATGTTCGCGCAAGCAATCAAGAGGACCAGGCCCACCGCACCAAGCAGGACCAGCATCGCAGGCCGGAGTTCCTTCGCCAGCAGTTCCTGCAGCCCGTCGGCCTGCAAACCCCAGGTGCTGTTGGTGTCGGGATACTGCTGCTCGAGCCCGCGGGCGATAGCGTCGAGATTCGATCTCGCCTGCTCCAAAGTTACCCCGGGCTTCAGGCGCGCGATGGCGACAAGATAGTGATTGCCCCGGTTCATGTCGGCATCCAGGCCAACCGGAACCATCAGGTCGCTCGGAAGAATAGGCAGCTTGAAGCCAGCCGGCATCACACCAACAATGGTGTAGCCGATGCCATCCAGCCGGATGGTTCGGCCGACTGCAGCCGCATCGCCGCTAAAGCGTCGCTTCCACAATTCATCGCTCAGGATGACGGTGGGGCCGGCGCCCTTCTGGTCATCCTGCGGCAGAAAACCCCGTCCCTGCGCCGGATTGACGCCCAAGGTTGCGAACAAGCCGCTCGAGACTTTCACGCCCTTGAGACGCTCGGGCTCTCCCGCGCCCATCAGAGTGAAGCTCTCAGGCCGGACCAGGGCCTGGCTATCGAAGACCTTGTTCTGTGCGGCCCAGTCGAGAAAGTTCGGATAGGCGATATCCATCAGGCCGAAGCTATGCGTCTTTTCCTGCACCCGCACCAGCCGCTCGGCGTGCGGATACGGCAGCGCGTGGAATAGCACCGTGTTCACCACGCTGAAGATGGCGCTATTGGCGCCGATGCCCAGCGCCAGCGTCGCCACCGCCACCGCGGTGAACCCCGGAGTTTTCGCTAACGTCCGGACTGCATAACGAAGATCGTTCAACATGGGCTTGGCTCCGGTACAGCATATCCCTAGTCGCACCGCAATGCGGTATTGGGATCGAGACGCATGGCGCGGCGCGCGGGGATATACGAAGCGAGCAGCGCGACGAGAGAAAGAAGCACAGCTACGCTGGCGAATGTAAATGGGTCCGTGGCGCTGACTCCGAAAAGAAGACTGGATAAAAGGCGCGTGATGACGATGGATGCAGCAATGCCAATCGCAACGCCCGAAACCGCGAGCCGAGCGCCTTCGCCCACGACCAAACCCAGTACGTCGCTTCGCTGCGCGCCGAGCGCCATGCGAATGCCGATCTCCTGGGTGCGGCGCGTAACCGAAAAGGCCACAACTCCGTAGATGCCGACGGCAGCCAGAGCCAGAGCAGAGGCAGCGAACGATCCGACCAGAAGAAGCAGAAAACGGCGGTCCGCGAGCCAGCCGCCCATTTCATCCGCGAAGGTGGAAAATTTGACAGGAGCATCGGGAGCGAGATCGTGAAAGATGCCGCGCGCGGTGGAAACGATCTCTCTTACGGGCGACGCGCTGCGCAGGAGGATGGTCGGCGACGAATTGGCCTTCATTCCGCGCTGGCGGTAATCGACGTAAATGACTGGACTCGGCGGGAAATCCAGGCCCTGCGCTCGAACATCGCCGGCAATGCCAACGATTGTAAGCGGCTTCAAGTTGCCGTCCATATTGCCGAACTCGATCACTTGACCGATGGGGTCCTGTTTGTGCCAGCGCTCGCGAGCCAACGATTCGCTGATCAGAGCAACATGCGGCGAATTCCAATTATCCCGCTCGCTGAACATCCGCCCGCGGATCAGCCGAATGCCCAGGGTGCGGAAGTACTCCTCGCCGGCCACGCAATAAAGCGCATGTCCGACCTGGGAAGGATTTTGAGCAATCCGATCCCAATCCTCGGAATTGGTGGGCGGCTTTTGGCCATTGAGGATGAGGAAGTCTCCGTCAGCGAGATTGTCGCCGGCTACGACGGGCAGCGCGCCGGCCAAACCCACACTCTCAACGCCGCGGATTGCACGAAGCCGGGTCAATATGTCTTCCAGCAGATGGACCTGGCGCACCATGCCTGACTCTCCTACTTGCCATTGCAGACTTGGAGGCGAAAACTCCATAGTGATCAGGTTTTGCGGACGAAATCCGGGGCTCGTGTCAATCAGTCGTAAGAAGCTGCGGCCGAGCAGGCCTGCGCCGATCAAAATCACCAGCGTCGTGGCGATTTCGCCGATCACCACAAAGCCGCGAAGCCGCTGGCTGGCTCCCGAGCCACTGTAACTGCGGGAGCCGGCCGTCAGCGCTTCCTGGAGATCTCCCCGAGTGGCGCGCCAAGCGGCAAAAAGCCCGAGCGAAACGGCGACAGCGATGATCGCAGCCAAAGCGAAGAGCAAAACCGATGTGTTGATGGCGATGCCTTGCTGTCGCGGCAGATTCGCCGGAAGAATTGCCGGAAGTACCCTGACCGCCCAAGCCGCAATCAAAATGCCCAGTACACCTCCGGCTGAGGAAAGCCAAAGAGACTCCGCGAGGAACTGCTGAATCAGACGGCCGCGCCCGGCCCCGAGCGCCACACGGACAGCCAGTTCTTTGCGGCGGGCCGAGTTTCGCGCTAAAAGTAAGCCGGCAACATTGGCGCACGCGACCAGGAGCAGAAGGCTGACGGCTCCCAGAAGGGTCAGCAAAGCGGTCCGCACGTCTCCGACCAGTGCGTCGGCAAGAGGCACTACCGCCGCGTCGTTGAGATCAACCTCTCTTCCGTACTGATCTTTGATGCGGCGAGCAATCGCGCTGAGATTCGCGCGCGCCTGGGCGACGGTAAGCCCATCACGGACACGGCCGAGACATCGCCAATTGTGCGCTGTGCGGCTGGGAAGTTCCGGATCAAGCTCGCGCGGAATCCATGCGGCGACTCCGTGCGGAAAATCAAATCCCTCCGGCATCACTCCAATCACGGGATGGACTGCTCCTCCCATCGTCAAGTGGAATTTCGAGAAATCCGTTGCACTTCCGAGATAGCGCTGCCAATAGCCATAGCTAACAATCGCTGCCGGCGCGCCGTGGAGGCGCTGCTCCTCCGGCACAAAAGCGCGGCCGCGAAAAGGCTCGACACCCAGGGCCTTAAAGAAACCGCTGGAGACTACGGCGATGTTGGTACGCACGGGCTCGCTGCCGCCGGAAACAGACGTCAACCCATCGCCATATACAGCCAGATCCGCAAACGTGTCGTTCTGTGTACGAAAATCGTCGAAATTGGGGTCTGCCAGATTCATGCGATGACCATCGGGAGCCTGTTCCCACACGCGCACGATTTTCTGGGGATTGGGATAAGGAAGCGCGCGTAGTAGAACGGCGTCCACAACAGAAAAGATTGCCGTGGATGCGCCGATACCCAGCGCCAGCGTCGCCACCGCCACCGCGGTGAACCCCGGCGTCTTCGATAGCGTCCGCACCGCATAACGAAGATCGTTCAGCATGTGCTTGGCTCAGACTTCAGCGCACGCGACCGCTCAGGCCACTTCCATCTTTTCCTCGACAACCCGGCCGTCGAACAGATGAATGCCGCGGTCGGCGAAGCGAGCGTAGCGTGGGTCGTGCGTCACCATGACGATGGTCGCGCCATTGCGGTGCAGCTCGCGCATCAGATCCATCACGGCTTCGCCGTTGGCCGAGTCGAGGTTTCCGGTGGGCTCATCCGCCAGCAGCACCGAGGGCGATCCCACCAGGGCGCGGGCCACCGCCACGCGCTGCTGCTGGCCGCCCGACAGTTGCGAGGGATAGTGCTTCACGCGGTGCGACATGCCGACTTTCTCAAGCGCCTCATGCACCAGTTTCTTGCGCTCCGCTCCCGGCGTCCCCCGGTAGGTGAGCGGCAGCTCGACATTCTCGTAGACCGTCAAATCGCCAATCAGATTGAACGCCTGGAAGATGAACCCGATCTCGCGGTTGCGGATGCGCGCGCGCTCCTGCATCTTCAGGCCGCTCACCGGCTTGCCGTTCAGGACGTACGTGCCGTCGCTGGGCGTATCGAGCAGCCCCAGAATGGCCAGCAGGGTCGATTTCCCGCAGCCCGACGGACCGGAAATCGAGACGTACTCGCCTTTCTGGATGTCGATGTGAATGCCCGCCAGCGCGTGCGTCTCGACTTCATCGGTGACGAAAACCTTGGTCACGCTTTCGAGGTGAATGAGTGGAACCGATTCGTTCTCCATCTTTGCTCCTCAATCGTCAGTTCAACCGTATGCGATCGTGCCCGTCCATGGCCGACATGTCCGAAAGAATCACGCGATCCCCAACCCTCAATCCATCCAGAATCTCAATCGAATTCACTGAGGTGCGGCCCAGCTTCACGGGAACCCGCGTGGCACCCTTGCCTTCCGAGTCGATCTTGAACAGCGTGATCGTGCTGTTGGGCTGCCCGAATACCGGCCGGCCCACATACACCACGTCGCTCAAGTTCTCCACCTCGATCGTGCCGTCCACGCTGAGATCGGGCACCGCGCCCGGCGGCAGCGCGGCTGTCAACCGGACATCCACGGTCCGAGTGCCGTTGATTACCGAGGGGTCGATGCGCGAGACTTTGCCGGGGATTATGCCGTTGCGGGTATCGATCTGCGCATCCTGCCCGATGGCGATGTCCTTCGCCTGGGTCTCGGGAATCTTCAATTCCGCTTTCAGTTTCCAGGGCTGCGTGATCCGCGCCAGCGCCGTTCCGGCAACCACCCGCTGCCCTACTTCGACCAGCAATTCGGTCATGATGCCATTGGTTCCGGCCTTGACCTTGAGCGCCGCGACCTGACTCCTCTTGAGCTCATACATCGCGCGCAACTGGTCGATTTTGGCCCGCTGCGCCGCGAGCTGCGCCTTTACCGCTTCATCCGCCATGGCCAGCCGCTGCTCTTCCAGCTTCGTCCGCTGGGCCAGCTCCTCGGACTTCACCGCTGAGAGCTTCGCCTGAAGGTCCGGGAGCAATCCTTCCTTGGCGAGTTCGGTGTCGCGATCGGCTTGCAGCTTAGCCTGCTTGTAATCGGAATTAACCGTCGCCGCCGTGGCCTTCTGATCCAGGCCCTTGCTCGCAAGCTGCACCTTGAGATCGTCATACGTGGCTTCCGCGGTCTTGAGCTGGTATTCGGCGTCCACCATGGAATTCTCGAGCTCGGGACTCATTAGGATCATCAGGACCGTGTCCGGCTTGACGACCGCGTCTTGCCCGGGCAGTACCAGCCGCTTCTCCACACGCCCATCGGTGTTGGCAGGCACCACCAACTTCTCTTCAGGAACCAGAGTGCCCAAGCCGTGCCGGTCCACCCGCATGGGACCGCGTTTGACGGTGTCCGGCCAAAGTGTGGCCATCTCCACGCTAGGCGCCGCCGGTTTCAGCCGCGAGAGAGCGAACGTAATTCCAGCCAGGGCAATGACGATGGAAACGATCCAGACCACTCGTCGGATCACTCGTTTTCGCCCCGCATCTTTACGTGGAACGTCCATGGCTCGCCCTAGTGAGTGGCACGCACTGTGCCAATCCGTAAACACAGTCTAACTCATTGAATTATCAATGGAAAACGATCACACGGGGGCTCCGCGGTGTTCGGCTGCGGAATGTAGCCGTCCCAGGAGCGGACAGGGCGGCGTTTTCACTCAGCCGGGCGCTCGAGCGAGTAGACCGCGCGGCCTGGCGTTTCCCGGGTCACGCGGAATATGATGTCGCTCTTCTTCTCGGTATGCAGGGTCTCCATCGGCAGCGGGGTGGTTTGCTCGACCGTGAGGGTTGCGCCAGCAAGCCGTACCGTGCGGCTCCAGCCTTTCCGGTGAAACTCGATCGAGCCGTCCGGTTTCTCCTCCACCTCGGCCGCGCCGGTTCCTGCCAGGGCGCCGTTTTCGGGAAGCAGGTTCAGCCCGGAATCCTTCCAGACGAACTCCAGCCAGCGGCCGCCATCCTGGGTGGAGAATACGGCGCGAGCGCGCTGATTTTCGAGCACCCATTCCGGCTGCCCGTCGTTATCGAGATCGGCTGAATAGACCAGCGTCTCGCCACGCGGGATCACGGCAAATCGTGCTTGCAGATCGACTTCCGCCGCGCCCGAGATATGCAGTTGCCACGGCGCCGGGCCCCGCCGGCCGGGAACGGGAAAGACGCGAATCACGACGTCGCGCTCCATGCCGCCGGCAATCGGGATTTCGGCGCGCGCGGGCGAAAACTCCAGGCCCTCGCCCTTCGCCTCCACCGTGAAATTGCGGATCTCGGACGCGTTGTTATGGATCGCGATGCTGACCTCGCGCCCGGCGCTGGCGTCGAACGGTACCAGCACTGGCGTGACCGGCAACTCGGCTACCGATCCATAATGCAGGCTCACGGCCTCCCGTATCCGCACCGACGCCGGCCGCAGCAATTGCAGCCGGGCGCGGCCCATCAGTACGCCATCGGCTTCGAGCGCCAATGGCGCCAACTCCCCGTGCAGCGCGCCGGGCGGGACATCGATCTCGTATTCGATTTCGGTGGGCGATTTAACGGTGCTTGCGGCGCGAAAAGTCGGCGGAATGATCAGGCGCGAGCGGTGCGCCACCTGTTCGGAAGAATAGGACGTGGCCACGACGTTCTTCTGCCCGATGGTGAGCTTCTTAGCGTCGACGAAGAAGGCGGAAGTCTCCGGCGGCTGGATTGCCAGCCCGATACGGACGCGGTGCGCCGGCCCATTACCCGCCGGAATGGGCAGGCGCGCGCGATTGGTTTTGTCGTCCCAATCGAATTTCTGGGGATGCCCGGCAGCCAGCAGAGGTCCGCTCGGTTCCTGCGATAGCTGCAGTACTACTTCGCCCGGCCGCGGCGCGGAAAATTCCATCGCCAGAATGCCGTTTTCGTACTCGACTACATTTAGCTCTGCAGTGGCGTAGATGATGTGGTCGGTATTGCCGAAGCCGGAACAATCGCGGCACAGGCTCTCTCCCGCAAGCGGAATGTTCACCGGGAGCCACAGCGCCTCGTCGGGCGCCAGCCGGATCTCGGGGAGAGTGATGCGCCGCTCCGACGGTGTATAAAACACGCGCAGCGCGCCCGCGAATTCGGCGTTCGTCGGGTTGATTATACTCACCGCCGACGCCCCGCGCGACGCGATGAGTTGTTGCGCCACCAGGCCCACGGGCAGCCGGCCCTTCACGGGGCGCACTGGGATGGCGGGCTTCATTTCAGGCAGCACGGCGCCCCAATATCGCCACAGGAGCGCATCGCGACGCAGCGGCGTTACCGGAGTGCGCTCGTCGCCCGAAAGCGACACCGCGCCTGCTCGGAAGACCGGCGCGCCGGCGGCCTCCCACCCGACCGGCGGAAGCGCATCTTCGACTTCCTCCCAAAGCAGCGAGCCATGACCCGCAGCCAGACGCTGGCGGCTGTGCGCCAGCGCGCGGGGGTCCTTCGCCGAGACGGCAGTTATGGGAAGCGGCGGCTCCGGGCAGTTGAAAACGCCACCCGCTCCTTCCACGAAGGCGATGGGGCCGCCGTGCTTCTCGAGAAACGGATCGAGCGCGTCGTTGAGGTCCCAGAGCCACTTGCGCAGCGCGCGGCGGTCGGTCTGCATGCCCGCCGGGAATCCCGAATCGAGCCAGCCCTTCAGCGGCGGCGCCGGCCGGATCCACGCGCGAAGCCCTGCGCGCTTGACGAGTCGTATGAAGCCGATGAGATCGCGCCGCGGGCTGGTGCGACCCGTGAGATCGAGCGTCTCGGCGTCCACTTGATGCCAGTTCCAGGGAATGGAAAATGCCACCGTGTCGATTCCCAGGTTTTTGAGCCAGACCAGCTCGCGTTCCCAAAGCTGCGGCGGATAGGCGTAGTAGGGAAACTCGACCGCCTGAACGAACTCGTGGCGCGATTCCGGCGCGGGCGCCGCGCCTGCCAGCAACAGGAGCAGGGCTAGCGCGCGCATCAGAACGTGGCGGTCTTGCGGAGGCGGTAGTCTCGGACAGCAGGCATGCGCTCCACTCGGCACATCTCGAACAGTCGCGAACGGGCGCGGTCTCCGATCTGCTCGCCCAGCTTGCGGCGGATGTCTCTCGCTGGGTCTGAGCGAGTGAAGCGGTCTCCGGCATCCGGGTCGGGCAGATTGGTAGTGGCGATCAGGGGCTTCTTTTGATTGCAGCGATGCGTGATGATCGATGTAATGACATCCTCGATCCAGGGCAGTACTCGGTGCGCGCCCAGATCGTCGAGCATCAGGACGTCGGCATCGAGCGCTGCACGGTAGGCCTCGCGGTCGCTCGTGCCGGAGTTTGGATCAAATCCCGAACGAATACGGTCGATGAGATTCTGATAATCAAAAAACAAGCCCTGAGCTCCCTTGTAGATGATGATGCGCAGGGCTGCTACAGCGAGGTGCGTTTTTCCCGTGCCTGGATCGCCAATCAGCAGCAGTCCGGGCTTGAAGCCCGCCGGAAACCCGCGCTTGAGATCGAGAACAGAGAACTCCTGCACATACTTCATGACTACGTCCCGGATGGCCGTTAGATCGCGAGCGGCGAGTTCATTGTTCTTGGGGATCTGAAAGCTTTCGAAGGACGCATTCCTATAAAGTGGCGGTATGCCAGCGGCATCCAGCAGCCGCTCCGAGCGCCCCTCTTTAGCGCACTCGCAGCGCTCCGCGCCCGACACGCCCTCGCGCTCCACGATCTTCCAGCCCGACCCCCCGCATTCGGGACAAACGGTTTCCGGCATGAACCCTATTATCCTTTTACTGGCCGGGCTACTCAATGGTTGCAAGAATCGCGCCGGCGCCGACAGTCTCACCCTCACGCACCGGAACCGCGGCCACACGCCCCGCCCGGCGCGCTTTCATCTCGTTCTGCATCTTCATGGCTTCGATCACAATAACGCCCTGCCCCGCTTTGACTGTATCGCCCGGCTCGACGAGCACGCGCACCACTTTGCCCGGCATTGGTGCGAGGATATTTTCGCGCTCCTGGCCCAGCGCGCCGGGGCGTTTAGCCGTCCAACGGCGCGGATCGGCAATGATTACATGGAAGCGCCGGCCCCGTATCGTAATCCACGCGCCGTCCAAGCCGGCTTCACAGTGCGCTTCATAGCTGCGGCCTTCGAGCAGCACGGAATAGACGCCCGGCTCGACTTCGAGAAGCTGCGCGCGGCGCTCGTCCCGATCGCCCAGACGGAAGCGGCACTCGTCGCCCGTACGCTCAATTTCAAGCCGCGTCTGCGCCCCATCAATCCGGACGTCGAATGTCATTGCAGAAGGTCATCCCGTCCCGCGGTCCGCCACGTAGAATAGGCATTCTTGCCTGTGTTATTGTCTTTTCTCACCGGTTCCCGCGCCAGAAACGCCTGCGCCACCAGCGCCGCCACCGCCTGCAATTCCGGATCATCAACGGGCGCCGGCCGCCGAGCCATAAACTCATCCACCATCCCCGTGTGCAGCGTGCCCCGCCGGAACTCCCGGTCTTCCAGCAACTGCCGGAAAAATCCCAGATTGGTCTTAATCCCCGCCACCTGGTACTCGTCGAGCGCGCGAATCATGCGCGCCACTGCCTGATCCCGCGATCCCGCCCACACCGCGAGTTTCGCCAGCAGCGGGTCGTATTCAAGCGGCACCGTCCAACCCGCGTAGACGCCCGAATCGAGCCGAATCCCCGGACCTGAAGGCCGGTCGAGATGCGCGATGCGTCCGGGCGATGGAAAAAACTGGTTGTCCGGGTCCTCGGCGTAGATGCGGCACTCGATGGCCGCCCCACGCCATTCTACTTCCTCCTGTTGCAGGCGCAGCCGTTCGCCAGCCGCGATTTCGAGTTGCAGCCGCACCAGGTCGAGCCCGGTGACGAGCTCGGTGACGGGATGCTCCACCTGAAGCCGCGTATTCATTTCGAGAAAATAGAAGTTGCGCTGTGCATCCACCAGAAACTCGATGGTGCCGGCGTTGTAATACCCGGCCGCCCGCGCGATGCGAACCGCTGCTTCCCCCATGGCCCGCCGCATTTCGGGATACGCGGCCACGAGCGGCGACGGGCACTCTTCCACGATCTTCTGGTGCCGCCTCTGCAGCGAGCATTCGCGCTCACCCAGGTGGATGATGTTCCCTTCGCGATCGCCCAGCAACTGGATCTCGATGTGGCGCGGCCGCTCGATCAGCTTCTCCACGTAGACCGCCGGATCGCCGAACGCGTGCTCGGCTTCGCTTGCGGCATCGCGCAACGCCGGGGCAAGATCCTCGTCGCGATCCACGCGCCGCATGCCCTTCCCGCCGCCGCCGGCCACTGCCTTAAGCAGCACCGGATAACCACAGCTACGCGCAAACTCCTGCGCCTCACGTGCGTCGCGCGCGGCCTTCTGCATCCCCGGCACGGCCGCAACACCGGCAGCCGCCGCAAGCTCGCGCGCCGAAGTCTTCGAACCCATGAGTCGAATAGCGGCCGGCGGGGGCCCGATGAACGCGATCCGCTCCCGCTCGCACGCCGCCGCAAAGCCGGCGTTTTCGCTCAGAAACCCGTACCCTGGATGAATCGCCTCCGCGCCGTGCGCCCGCGCGGCATCGAGTATGCGGTCGATACGCAGATAGCTTTCGCTCGATGGCGATGGGCCGATGTGCGCCGCTTCGTCCGCCATGCGCACGTGCAGCGAGGCGCGGTCGGCATCCGAATAGACCGCGACCGAGCCGATCCCCATCTCGCGCAGCGTGCGGATAATGCGCACGGCAATCTCGCCGCGGTTCGCGATCAGGACTTTGCGGAACATGAAAAGGCTGATTCTAACGCCTGGCCGCCGGCGAATCCGAATCTTCTCGGCGTCTCCGCGTCTCGGCGTTGAAAAGGTAGTTTATTCCAGCCGGTAGTTCGGCGCTTCCTTGGTGATGATGACGTCGTGGACGTGGCTCTCACGCAGGCCCGCCGGCGAAATGCGCAGGAATTGAGCTTTCTCCTGGAGCACCGGAATGCTCTCGCAGCCGCAGTAACCCATGCCAGCCTTCAGCCCTCCAACGAGCTGGAACACTAGCTCGTTCAAAGGACCTTTCGATGCCACGCGCCCTTCGATTCCCTCGGGTACCAGCTTGGCGTTGGGGTCCTGCGCGTAACGGTCGGTCGAGCCCTGCGCCATCGCGCCCAGCGATCCCATCCCGCGATACGTCTTGAAGGTCCGGCCCTGATACAGAATCACCTCGCCCGGGCTTTCGTCGGTGCCGGCAAACAGCCCGCCGATCATGACGCAGTCCGCGCCTGCCGCGATAGCTTTCGTGATGTCGCCGGAATACTTGACGCCGCCATCGGCGATCAGCGGAACACCCGCGCCGCGCGTGGCTTTGGCGCACTCCATAATGGCCGTGATCTGCGGCACGCCCGCCCCGGTAACTACGCGCGTGGTGCAGATGGAGCCCGGCCCGATCCCCACTTTGATGCCGTCCACCCCCAGCGAGATCAGCTCGCAGGCGCCCTCGTGGGTTGCTACGTTGCCCGTGATGAGCTGGACATCAGGCAGTTTCTTCTTCACGGTGCGCACCGCTTCCATCACGCGCGCCGTGTGTCCGTGGGCGGTATCGATCACCAGCACGTCCACTTTTCTCGACGTCAGCTCCTGGGCCCGTTCCAGATAATCGCCCGTTGCGCCGATCGCCGCTCCCACGCGTAGCCGGCCCTGCGGATCTTTGGCCGCGTTGGGATATTTCAGCTTTTTCTGGATGTCTTTGACGGTGATGAGGCCCTTGAGATTGTAATTCTCGTCCACCACCAGCAGCTTTTCGACGCGGTGCCGGTGCAGGATCTGCTCCGCCTCTTCGAGCGTGGTCCCAACGGGAACCGTGATCAGGTTCTCCTTGGTCATGACCTCGGAGATTGGCAGGTCGGAGCGCGATTCGAAGCGCAGGTCGCGGTTGGTCAGAATGCCCACCAGGCGGCGTCCCTGCGTCACCGGAATGCCGGAGATGCGGTACCGCTTCATCATTTCGAGCGCATCGGCGATTTTCTTTTCCGGCGAGATGGTGATGGGGTCCACGATCATGCCGCTCTCGCTGCGTTTCACGCGGTCCACTTCTTCCGCCTGGCGGTCGATGGTCATGTTGCGGTGAATCATGCCGATGCCGCCCTGCTGCGCCAGCGCAATGGCCAGGTGCGACTCCGTCACCGTGTCCATGGCCGCGCTCACAATGGGGATGTTCAGCGGGATCGCGCGCGTGAGCCGCGTCTTGGTATCGGCGTCGGCGGGGACGACTTCGCTGCGCGCCGGCTGCAGCAGGACGTCGTCGAAAGTAAGGCCCTCGGTAAGGCTGCCGTCAATCATAGGGTGATCTCTTCATGATAGCAGCGCTCGGCAAACCGGCAATCGCGACTCAGTTCGTGATTTGCAGCGAGCGGCTCTCTTCGTGCACCGGCTGGTAGATTTTCCCCCAGGCCTTGTGCGCTGGATGGTCGGCGTAGGCGTCGGCCGCGGCCTTGTTCTCGAACTCGATGGCGAACGCGGAATTGAAATCCTGCGGCTGGACGCGCGTCGATTTGATCCAGATGTTCTTGACGCCCGGAATCTCGGCGGCCATGGTCTTCACGCCGTCGATGGCGGCCTGCTGCTGCTCTGGCGTCGAATCCGCTTTCCACTTCACGCTCACCACGTGAATGATGGAGCTCGGCTGATGAAACGCGTTCTTGCCCGCCAACACGCCCGCGCCGAACAGTCCGATAGCCGCAGCCAGCGCCAGCCCCGCCTTGAAAACTCTGCTTCTGTTCATCGATGAATCTCCTGAGTGGAATTGATTGCCTATTTTAACCGATTCGCCGTGCGCAGCCCGCTCCACTCCTCGCACAGCACGATCGAGTTGGCTGGATTGCGCGGATCGTACTTGATACACGCGGGACCGATTGTGCTCCAGCGGTCCGCCGGCAGCAGCGGCTCCAGGCCGGCCAGATCCTGACAGGCCGAATATTCAACGCCGGCAATGTCATAGGTGTAGAAAACCACCTGCTCGCGGAACTCCAGCAGATTGGCATCGCCCATCTTGCCGCGCGAGTGCAGCGCGACGCGCCGCCGGCGCTCCAGCTCCGCCGCGCTAGGCCGGCCCTTGATATACCGGTACACACCCCATGAACCCAGTGCGACGACGGTTGCGCCGCCCAGCACGGCAACCATCGTCCCGCCGGACGACGAAGCTAGATTCGCCAGCGCCAGCTTCATACCTTTGAGTGCGCGGCGCTAGCCGGCGACAGGCGTCTCCTGAAATGCTTTGTGGTAGTCCTTGAGAAACTGTTCCAGGCCTTTATCGGTCAGCGGATGATTGAACAGCATGTCCAGGACCTTGAACGGCATGGTGCCGATATGCGCGCCTGCCGTGGCCGAATCGATCACGTGCGTAGGCGAGCGCAGCGAGGCAGCCAGAACCTGCGTCTTGTAGCCGTAATTCTTGTAGATCGTGGTGATGCTGCGGATCAGCTCCATCCCCGTCCAGCCGATGTCATCCAGCCGCCCCACGAACGGGCTGATGATGTATGCGCCGGCTTTCGCCGCCAGCAGCGCCTGCCCCGCCGAGAAGCACAACGTCACGTTGACGCGGATTCCCTCCTGGCTAAGCGCCTTCGTGGCGCGGATGCCGTCGCGCGTGAGCGGGCATTTCACCACGATGTTTTTGTGGATGCGCGCCAGCTCCCGGCCCTCGCGCAGCATTTCTTTGGTTTCGGTCGCCACCACCTCCGCGCTGATATCGCCATCCACGATGTCGCAAATCATGCGAACCTGGTCGGCCATGGGACGGCCCTCTTTGGCGATCAGAGACGGGTTAGTGGTAACGCCGTCCACCACTCCCCATGCCGCGCCTTTCTTGAGCTCGTCGAGATTGGCAGTGTCGAGAAAAATCTTCATGGAAGCGGCCCTCTTGTACGCTGATAAAAATTATAACATCCTGAGTTTTCGCCGCGGTGAAATAACCTGACGACATGCCGGCGCTACGCGAACCAAACCTTATTCGCGCGATTCTGCAAACCGACACGTCCTGGTCGGTATACGCGCTGGGCGATCTCGCGTCTATACCCGTCGCGACCGCCGCGGCCATGGTCTCGCACCGCGCGTCACCAGCGCCGTCGCTGCCGAGTTGCTGCGGTCGGGCGTCGCCCGCATCGCGCTGAGCGCCTGGGATTCACCCGCTACTGCGAGTACTGCGAGGGCCTGGCGGAACGGTAACTGTTCACGCGCCCCGCGCCACCGCCTGAAACTCCACCTTCCGCACCTCCTGGCCCGCCGTCGCCCCCAGCAGCTCGCGCATCGTGCGCCGTGTCACCGGATCGTGTAGCTCGGGCGCCAGCTGCACCATCGGCTCCAGCACGAAGCGCCGCTCGGCAAAGCGCGGGTGCGGAATTGTCAGCTCCCTCGTCCGCACAATCGAGTTGCCGAAAAACAGAATGTCGATATCGATCGTCCGCGGCCCGTTTTCGATCCCGCGCCGCCTTCCCAGCTCCCGCTCAATTTTAGTGATGCGCCCCAACAGCTGCCGCGGAAACAGTCCGGTCTCCGCCTCCGCCACCAGGTTCAAAAACCACCGCTGATTGCGCAGCCCCTGCGGTTCCGTTTCATAAACCGATGAAACGCGCGTGATGCGCAGCTCCGGCGATTGCAGCCTGTCAATCGCCGCCTGCAGCATCTCCTCACGCTCGCCGACATTCGAGCCCAGCCCCAGGTAGACGGTCTTCACCGAACTCTAAAACAGCGCCGGCTGTTCCCCCGTGCGCAACCTTCGCGGCACCTTGAAATAGTCGAACGCGCTGTCCGTCGCGACGCGCCCGCGCGGCGTGCGGTTCAGAAAGCCCAGCTGGATCAGGTACGGCTCGTACACTTCCTCGATCGTGTCTGGTTCCTCGCCGATCGACGCGCCAATCGTGTTTACGCCCACCGGCCCGCCGCCGTAATTCTTCAGCAGCGTGAGCATGATCTTCTGGTCGATCTCGTCGAGCCCATACCGGTCCACCTCGAGCAGATCGAGCGCCGTCTCCGCCACCGCCCGCGTGACTTTCCCGTCGGCCCGCACCTGCGCATAATCGCGCACGCGCCGCAGCAACCGGTTGGCAATGCGCGGCGTGCCCCGGCTGCGCCGCGAAATCTCTGCCGCGCCCTGGTCATCAATCTCGACATGCAGCAGCCGCGCCGAGCGTCTCACAATGTGCTCCAGCTCCTCCACGTTGTAATGATTGAGCCGCAGGACGAGCCCGAACCGCCCGCGCAGCGGCCCGCTCACCAGGCCCTGCCGCGTGGTCGCCCCGATGGCCGTGAACCTCGGAATCTCGATCGAGTGCGTGCGCGCCCCCGGCCCCGCTCCGATCAGAATGTCCACGCGGAAATCCTCGATCGCCGCGTACAGGATCTCTTCCACATCCGGCAGCAGCCTGTGAATTTCGTCGATGAAAAAAACCTGCCGCGCCTTGATACTCGTGAGAATGCCCGTGAGATCGAGCTTCTTCTGCAGGATCGGCCCGGACGTCTGCTGAAACTCGACTTCCAGCTCCTCGGCGATAATCGCCGCGAGCGTAGTTTTGCCCAGCCCCGGCGGCCCGTAGAGCAGCACGTGGTCCATGGCCTCGCCCCGCTTGCGCGCCGCCGCGATGGCGATAGCCAGGTTCTCTTTCAGCTTCGCCTGCCCCGTGAAGTCATCCAGCCGCCGCGGCCGCAGCCCAGCCTCAAACTGCGCTTCATCCTCGAGCGGCGCCGCGGATACAATCTGGTGATCGGGCATCATCTCAGCTATCTGTTATAGCTTAGCCTTGGCGTGGGGGAGGCACCAGGGAAGATGGGGCATACGGCCCAAAGCCCATGGCCTCGTTATTCGGGAGACGAAAAAGTACGCTATTGAGTGACCCCTTCTGCCCATTAGAGGCTACGAACCCTCTTCATAACGAACTCGTAACCGGATGTGCTGCCATCAGTGAGTACTCGACGAAACGCGAAGGGCCGGTTGATCGTAGACTAGTCTTTTTTCGTCGGGTAAGATTGTGAAGCCGCCTTCCAGCACCAGCGGGTCGCAGTTGTCGCCCGCGATCATGATTCGAATGTTCCAGTGTCCCACCTCCAAATCACGCCCAATGTAGTTCTCATCGAAAGATGCAAACAGCGTTTGGTCCTTAGCCCGAGATAGGAGGACCAGTCTCTGCGCCTCGTTTCCGGAAAGATTCACGACGTGCCATCGCCTTCCGTCAACTATCCACAGCGCATCGCGAACGATGAAACGGTTTCCGCCAGCATGATTGTATTCGACGGATGCTTTTACGTTATTGGCCGTATTCTTCACTGCCAATTGGGTATTGCGGATTGTCACTACCTGAAGATTGTGAGGACCATATGTGAACGCGTAGTCCCCTCCGGATGTGATTCCTTCGTATGACAGGATTGGAGCTAGAGACGAACTTGCTTCGCGCTCGATCCTTTCCTGACGAATGAACTTCACATCAAACCCCGACGGCTTGAGAACATTGCGATGCGGCTCGCAGACACTTCGGTACGACCAGCCGTCGAAATCCTTGTAGGTGATAATCAAAGGGAAAATGGCCGGCATTTCTGATGACTTATTGAGGTCAAGCCAAATTGCGTCAAGGGTGGTAGATCCGTGATTTCCGCACGAGACCCACGCTTGGGAAAATCCTGGGCGCTCCAGCGGTCCGGATATCTCATCGAATCGCACACTCCAGCCGTCCCGAAGGATGATCGTCTCAATCCGAACATCGTGCGCAGGGGTTCCTTCATTCGTTAGGTGTAGCCCTTCTCGCCGATCATTCTGGGATGCACCATAGTTGAAAGGAGACACCTTCGGACGGTTGTTTTTCAGCTGCGAGGTGGCGGCGTGTCGTATTCTCGGTGAGCGAGGGCCCTCACCTGAAACGACTCGGCGATCGATGCGCCCAATTTTGGTTTCCTTCTTCCAAGGTCGGAATAGAAGTTCACATTGCGTCTCAAAGACCGTCGAGCCAGTACCCTGATATCGCACGCGAAGAGCGAAAGTTTTTGTTCCGAACAATTCCCCAACGCTCTCATCCCGATACGATTGTAAGAGAAAATCAGGCAGCCTTCTCTTGAATAGAGGTGAACCGCTCCTAGTATTAGCAAACACATTTCTCGTTCCTTCCGGCTCGATGTACGGGATGAGGTGGGGTTCAAATGCGGCTGAAGCCTGACCGATTTCCAATGGCAAGACTTCGATATTGTAGGCCGGAAACGCGCTTGAAACGTTTCGCAGCACAAGGGGACAGTTCGCATCATGATGATCCTTGCTGTTCTCGGCATAGGAGTAGTCGAGGACGATTTCTGGGGCATGCGAAACCGTCTTGATTGCCGGACGGCGAGCCAGGTGCGGCGTGGCACCAGCCGCCATGTTTCTGGTACGTGAGCCTAGCGGTGGCATACCTTTCTTGACCCACTTGTAAAGTGCACTTCTGGCGGTCTTCACTTCGTCGATTGTGTAGTTCTTGTGCTGACTCGTGGTCGAATCGTAGTCCGTGTGGTGATCCAAGCAGAGAAATGCAAGATTGTCCTCGATGCTATTGGATCGCCTTCGATCCAGATGAGCGATTTGACCTCTCCTCTGTCGAGTGTCCCTATCTAGGTGGAAACACAGCGCGCATCTCCGGGCACTCCGGATCAAAACACTGTTCTCTACATCGGGTGTCGGATTTTTCCGGGCTGGCCCCTTGCGTGCCAACATGGAGACTATCATACCGTCGCCACGCCGCTGAAACGCTGATAGTCTCATCGAGGTGGCTTAACCAAGCTCGGCGGAGAGTCAGTCACACAGTTAGTGGGTACGACGGCTATCCCCCTCATCTCACCAGCTCCAGCGCCCTCCTAAACATCGCCTCAAACTCCCCTTTTACCCCGCCAGCCTTCGCCTTCCGCACTGCCTGTTCCGCCGCCGGACGCGCGCAGCCCAGGTTCAGCAGCGCCGAAAGCACATCCTGCTCCACCTCGCTCAGACTCGGAGCCGGCACCGCCGCACTCTCGCCCGCCGGCGGCGCGAGCTTGTCGCGCAGCTCCAGAACCATCCGCTCCGCCGTCTTCTTCCCGACCCCTGGAATCCGCACCAGCCGCTCGACTTCCCCTTTGCGAATCGCCGCAATCAACTCCGCCGCCTCGAGCCCCGACAGCACCTTGATCGCTAGCGACGGCCCGATGCCGCTCACCCCGATCAGCTTTTCGAACAAGTTCTTCTCGTCCGCCGACAGAAACCCATACAGCGCCAGCGTGTCCTCGCGCACGTGCGTGTACACCCGCAGCCGCACCTCCGCCCCCGCATTCGGAAGGTGCGTGAACGTCGTAATCGGAATGTGGAGCTCGTACCCCACGCCGCCCGCGTCCACAATCGCATGGTTCGGACCTTTCTCCACCAGCACGCCCCGCAGCACCGCGATCATAGAGCCTTAGTATGCCATCCTATTCGCGTTGATTCGCGTTGATTCGCGTTGATTCGCGTGCATT
>JACXTT010001844.1_pt1 | contig 34576 bp, 37 predicted proteins | sample 9270951 | NCBI WGS metagenome assembly JACXTT01 (sample SAMN15532306, study PRJNA645909) | rock metagenome | isolation source: weathered quartz diorite | place: Puerto Rico | collected 2017-06-21 | reverse complement strand
AGGGCAAAAGCTTACACTTTGGGTATGAAGCGGGGCCGTGTGGGTACTGGCTGTACCGGTACCTGACCAAGCAGAAGCTCACCTGTTGGGTGGTGGCCCCATCCTGTATTCCCAAGAAAGCGGGCGACCGGGTGAAGACCGACCGGCGCGATGCGATGCAACTGGCGCGGCTGCTGCGGTCAGGCGATCTCACCCCGGTCTACATTCCCAGCGTGGAAGATGAAGCGATCCGGGATGTAGTCCGCGCACGGGAGGATGTGCTGAAGGACCTCAAGGCCGCCAAGGTGCGGCTCAAAGCCTTCTTACTGCGGCAGGACATTCGGTATGAGGGGCGGGCGAATTGGACGGCGGCGCATCTGCGGTGGTTGGCGCATGGTGTCTGCCCGACGCCAGCCCAGCAACTCGTCTTCCAGGAGTATGTCCGAGCGGTGTCCGAGCAGACCGAACGACTGCAGCGCTTGGAAGCCGAACTCCAGACCCTGGTCCAGACCTGGCGCTGGGTGTCCGTGGTCGAGGCCATCCAAGCGCTGCGCGGGATCCAGTTCACCACGGCCGTCACCCTGATTGCGGAGTTGGGGGATCTGACCCGCTTTGCCACTCCCCCCCAGCTCATGAGCTATCTCGGCCTCGTCCCCAGTGAACACTCCAGTGGGGAGCGGCGGCGGCAAGGCAGCATCACCAAAACGGGCAACGCGCATGCGCGCCGGGTCCTGGTGGAGGGTGCCTGGGCCTACCGTTACCGCGCCAAGGTGAGTCGCCACCTGCAACTGCGGCTGGAACACGTACCCAAGGTGATCCAGGATATCAGTTGGAAAGCGCAGGTCAGACTCTGTAAGCGCTACCGGCGCTTGATTGCCCGGGGCAAACAGGTCAACCAAGTCGTCGTCGCGATCGCGCGCGAAATGGCCGCCTTCGTCTGGGCCATCGCCCGCGAGGTCGCTGTGGCCCGCTGAGGCGGCCCTGGCGCGAACTGGAGGTTGACCGGAATCAATTTATTGCAAGCTCTGAACATCAGAAGAGTCGCAGCCCCGGTGTGGCGCAACCCTCGTTCAACGTTATGAGGCTGCAACAAATCCTCGTGCCTAGACCCGAGGCAGGCGCCGGACGGACACAAGTAAGGTGGTAGCCAACCCACGAATATCAGCGTGATCCACCGTCGACATTACTGGCTCCGGCTCTTCTGATGGATGGAGAGGAGAGGAAACGAAACGGAAAATCAACGTTCCTGAAAACCAACAACTCTGTCCCTCTTGACCGCGGCAGTCATATCAACGCCCGCGATCACAGGCCACGGCCCAAACGCAGCCTTTCAGAGTTCTCTCGAACCAGCACGCGGGCCGTGGTCACGTGCAGCGCGTTTGTTAGGCTGTGCCTGTCCTCAGTGACGCTTGCCAATAAGTCGCTCATACTCATCGTGTCGACCAATCCAGAACCACACAACGTCAGCACCCGCCTCCACCGCCAAGGCGCAGTGATGGATCCCTACCCGGACAGACCAAAACTTGCCAACTTTCTTAAAGTGGAGGAACGGATGAGAAGAATCTTGTTTGAGAAGTTGATAGTTTTCATCCGCTAATTTTTGTACCTCAGCGGGGAGCAGGTGATAAAACTGCCAGAACTTGGGACTCGCGCGATGCCTCACAGGTCCGTACACCGCCCCTCACGTAGGTCCCGTAGCGCCTCTTCGGCTAATGCATCCAGCCGTCCTGCGGTAACGTCCTCCTCAAACTCTCGATCCCACACTTTGGCGTCGAACTCTGCGAACCAAGCGCGGAATGCAGAAAGCTCTTCAGGGAGCAACTCACTTACCGCCGTCTGAATTTCTTGAATGGTACTCATGGTGAAAACCTATCTATCTGGCTTGCTGGTAGCAAGATGTATAGGGAAACAGCCTAACGGCAGGCGTCAGCCGCCCCAGCCCAAACGAGCCCTTTCGGCTTCAGCCGGAACCGCTCGCGGGCTGTGGTCGGCCTGCACGCCATTGTTAGGCCGCGTCCTCTTCCTGCTTTTGTTGCTGTTGCGGTATCCTACGCAGTGCTTCGTGCAGGACGCGGGCTTGCTCTTTATAGAAGGCCACGCGCTCTTCCCAGGTCTTGTCTTTCAACCGCTCATGCTGGGCGTCACGGATACGTCGGGTCAGCTCAACTGTCTTCAGTGTTGTTTCCTTCTCCATATGTCGTTACCTCTCGCGGCAAATAAATTTCGATCGTCTTGTAGCCGCACTCCTGATTGACGGCATTGAACAAACGGATCTTATCAAAGCGCACGATGTGCTTGAAGTTCCAGCTGACCAGCATATCAACCTCGGCTACGGTGGCTAGAGCGATATGGAGCGCGTCGTTAGAAAATTTGGCGGGGAGAATCTTTCTCGCTTCATAGGCTGCGGCTAGCTCGTGCACCTCGTCCGTCAACTCCGCAAACTGCGGTTCTAGGGCGAGCAGCTCAGCGTATTGCGCCCTGACCTGTTCTGGAGCTGGGACAATTTCGGCGGCGACAATCTCGGAGAGGACGGGCTTGAAGATGCCATGCAGGAAATCCCGCATCAGCCCCTTCGACTACGGAGCGCACTCCTCGTCGAAGCACCCACCGATGACGGAAGTATCAACATAGACTCGTTGGACTTTCATGATAAAGGAAGCATAACGGAGAGAATCGTTATGCGCCAACCGGGCCTAACATCGAGGTGAATGGCGGGCCATAGCGGGCTTTGATGAAGCCCGGCGGGTCATGGCCCATCCGTTCCACCTAAGTGTTAGAGGGCGCCTCACATAGCCTCCGACGGCGTCGGCGAACCTTTAGTCCTCGCGCTTCATCCGCTCCTGACAGGCGATCTCACGCTTGCTGGGGGAATCGAGCGCGCCGTCGACGATCTTGATCTCACCGTCGCGCTCGTAGTGGCCGATAAGGACACCGGTGGACGAAACGTGCGAGCTGGTCAGCTTGAACGAATGCGGCGCCGAGCCGTCCGCGAATAGCTTCTTGCCGGCACCGAGAACGACCGGCACCGTAAAAATGCTCATCGCATCGACCAGATCGTTGGCGAGCAGTGCATGCACGAGTTCGGTACTGCCCTGCGTGACGAGGTTAGGGCCGTCCTCTTGCTTCAGACGCTTCACGTCGGCGATGTCGCGGAGGAGCACCGAGCCCTGCCAGCTCGTATCGACCTCGCCCGAGCGCGAAACCGCGTACTTCTTGATCTCGTTGAACAGTTTAACGATGCTGCCGTGGGGGGCATTTTCGTCGTAGTACGGCCAGTACGCGGCGAAAATCTCGTAGGTCTTGCGGCCGAGGAGGAGATCGAACTTCTCCTTGAAGATGCGGCCGAGCTCTTCGCCAAACTCTTGATCGAAATAGGGCATCTCCCAGCCGCCGAACTTGAAGCCCTTGGTCGGATCCTCACGTGGCCCGCCGGGCGCCTGCATGACGCCGTCCATGGAAACCATGGCGCCGACGATAATCTTCCGCATGGGTCACTCCTTTGTTCTGCTCAATGGACGAACGGCCGTCTCTGTTCCCGACAATCTCGCTCTTGCGCTGAGGCGGCTCAACCAAGGCAGTCCTCAGATCGACGTTGTGCAAGTTCGAGCGGTCCCAATTGTTACCGATCTGTCCAAGCACCAGATCTCGGGCGTCCGCGGTCGTCATGGGGGTCGCCGCGCCATCTAACGCCTTGCCGCGCTGCGCCTCGCCACGAGCCGCGGCGGCGTGCTGGGGGAGCCGCCGGCGCTACGAACGAGCGGTGGCCGCCGGTGGATGCGGACGGTGGCAGCGGCGGGGCGCAAAAGTGACCTTGTATTTCTTATCCTCATAACATGAGTATCATTACTCCGGCTCCTGGATCACCCATTTCCCGTTCTTGATCTCAACGATGATGAAGTGCCCCTCGTCAGAGAGCGCAAGGGCGTTCCGGACGGCCCTGAGAAGCTCGTCCATGGTATCGTAGCTGGTCGGGGGATCGGTGAGCGACTGGTTCCCGACCCCTCGACCGTCGACCCAATCCTGTACTGTGAATGCCATAATCAGTATCTCCTCACGGGTTGCACGGTACATTGTTATCGTCTATGAATTGCTGGCGAAGCGCAGGCTCGATGTCGGTCAGCTTGCGGAGAGATTTTAGTCCATTGCTCTTCATCCAAGCGCGGGTCGTGGCCATATTCTCCTTCGTGGCAAAGGCCCAGTTCTCGATGCAGACAGAGAGATTGTTGCGGCTAGGCCCTATGGCCTCGGGGATTTCATGCGTCGCCCTGGCCTTCAGCAGTCTGAAGCACTCAGACTTCGCCTCCTGGCTTTCCCGGTTGGTCGTGGCCGTAGGCAACGTAATGATCGCCATACAGCCTTCAAGTACATAGTCCTTGTCGAGCACAGCCTTAACGATGCTCTCGACTGTCTCGGCGACTTTGCTGACGTCGCTGGTCAACCGGTCCCGACCATCGTCGCTGGCGAAGCTGCCGGTACTTGTCGTGCTGGCACTCGTTGCGGCGAAGGCCTCATCCTCCTTTGCAGTTAGTTCTGTCAGCCGCTCATCGGTCTTCACGATCTGAGCGTCGACATCCGATATCAGCGTTTTCACTGCGTCGAGTTCCTGCGTAATCTCATTGTTGCGCTTGGTCGCCGCTTCTAGCGCCTTCTCCGCGTTGTTGCGGTCGCGGGTCAGCCCTTCGATCTGTTTTGGGTCTGGAGCTGCACCTCCGGCCGGCGCTCTCGCTGCTTTGAGTGCTTCATCAGCAGTATCGAAGTCAATCTGCTTCCCGGTCAGATTCAGGTTAGTCTGCTCGGCTGTGAGAGCAGCTTTCTCTCTCGTCAGTTTTTCCTTCCGGTCTGTAAGAAGCTGCTTATGCTTTGTCAGAGCATCGACAGCTTTGCCGACTGAGGCAGCGGTGGCGGTGGCGTCCGCGCGCGCCGAACCGCCGAGCTGCGCCTGGCGCGCTACCACGGGGCCCGTTAGCTGCTCGACGGCGAGAACAACCGCAGTCAAGTCCTGGCTCCGCGACAGGAATGTCATGACCTGTGCGGGAGAGAGCTGGCCGTTCGCGTACGCTTCACACATCCGGTAGAGACCATCGCGCATAAGCGTAATCGACTGGGTCCGCAGACCGACGCTCGCCGCCGAACTCGAGCCCGACTGGGTGAGTGAGCCGGCGACTTCCGCTGGGACCGAGGCGCTGAGCCCGATCGCAGCGGCATAGGCTGCCAGTGCATCGGGCGATGGTTCGGCACAGAACCGCCCGAGTCCGTTCACGATTGCGAGCCGCTGCTGGATGTCGAGGTGGATCGCCATACCTGAGCCGCGGATGGTATCCGGGTCAACTTTCACTCCCCCGGAAGTTAGGCCTAGATTCGTTCTCCGGCCAATGGTATTGAAATTCGCACACCCAGATAGTGCGGCTATGCAGACGCACGCAGTCATCACAAGCAATCTACGCATTCTTTCTCCCCATGTCGCAAATACGGTCTGTTAAGTCCCGCCTCGGCCATCGCGTCGACCACCAGCGTAGCGAGGATCCGTTCTCGCTACGCCTGCTCTCGATAGTCCCGAATCACGGGCGCAATACACTTTGCGGTCTCAAGCAGGGTCGTGTCTATGGTCATCGTGGCCTCCTCCTCTCCATGCGATGGTAGATTTCACTCCCTCGTATTACACCTGACCTACATGCTTGTAGTGCAGCCGAACGCCTGCGATCACGGGCCGCTGCCCCAACCGCCCCGCTCGGATTCAGACAAGGCCGCACGCGGGCAGCGGTCACGTGCAACGCCTCGTTAGGTGGCCTTCGGTTTTGCTTATGCGGTTTGTCCATCCACTTGTTCCCGCCCCCACGCGGTTGCTCTCACTCCCCCGGGCCGACCACCCGACCCCCCATCTCCACCGGGACAATTCGCCAGAACACAAATTCTATCGTCTTCGCTAACGCTTCTCGTTCTCGTTGGAACCATTCCGGCACATCACTGAAGCGTGCTCGCATCAGTGCTCCGATTCGCTCCATCTCTTTCGCCTCCCCTAGCAGCTCAAAGTTGCCCCGACCCGTCACACTCCGCCAGACCCACGGACTCGTGGCTGGCGTATAATTGTCAACCTGAAACGCTACTGCTGGACTGGTTTGCCCCATTCTGGTCTTCCGCCCTCTAGGGCCTAACCCACAAGCGTACCGTCAGTCCAGACGTAATCCAGAGGCAGGAGGTAAAGCTGGTCGAAAGCGTGAAAGCTAACACGCATCACGCGTTGTTCAGCGAGGAAGTGTTCGATTTCCTCTGTTGTCATTTCTCGCATTGGCATGATCAGTGATCCCTGTCTACTATGGTAACTTAACTTCGAGAGTAGCAACTGCACCTGGCTTGACCTCGATCACCTTTGTAATAACCGGCGCTTGCGCATCCGATAATGTCACTATAATTCGGTGTAGCCCTGGGTCCATCTTCAGTCTCGACCACACGGTTCCAATGAAAGTCTGCAGACTCTCATCGTCCAATCCAATCTTAACGGCAACCGGGGCAGCTTTGTGGACGAGGCTAACTTCGACTGCACCCGATTGTGTCGCCTTATCCAGTGCGTCTTGAGCAGCTTTTTGCGCAGCTCGCGCGGCATCAGAGGCTTTTTCCGTTGACTCGCGCTGCGCCTTTATCATATCGTTCAAAATGGAGGCACCGGTGTTAAATTCTGCTTTCCAGCTCTCGGTCTCATCAGTTTGCAGCTTGCTAAGTCCTTGCTGCAGTTGCAGCGCGAAGTCGAACAGGGGCTTGGTATCGCTGTCGTCAAGCTTCCCATTCTTACCAATTATGTAGCCTGCCCAATCCATTTCGAATTTTCTGGCTAGATTTTCCATAGCTGTTGCTGTCGAGATGTATCTAATCCAGCCACTTGACCATCCAAAGACGCGGTCGCCAACTTGGAGCAACCCACCCAGGGCTAGCGACACGACCCCGATTTGAGTGAGCTCCAACCTATGTTCAGGCTTATCCCCGAGCCCTGCAAGTATTGGCAGGAGGGTTCCAAGGATCAGAAGGAGAAAGGTCAAAAAGCGGACTGCAAGCGAGGTTTGGCGCTTCGTTCGTATGCTTGTCCAGTACCAAGCTGAGAAACGTGTGGCATCGACACTAGCCCTCGCATAGATCGATGGTAACGCTAGGTCATGCGTCTTGTCTTTGTATTCGTCCCATTTCAACATCGACTCTGCACGAATGTCTGGCTTTGGCATGGTTTCTCCTGCAGGCTGGATGACTGTTGCTCTCGCTATGGTTTGAGACGCCTGTACTCATGCGACCTAACGCCCAGTGTCACCTTTCGCTGCCCGAACCGCTGCTTTTCGGATTGAGCAGGAACCGCAAACGGGCAGCGATCAGGTGCACGCTATTGTTAGCTATTCCCTCCCATGTACGCTCACTTTGCTGAAACTCGTTTGCTGCCTTGCGCATTAGCCTTTCCTGATGCGGAAGAGGGTGCGTGGAAAATGGAAAACGGCGAGGCCATTGCTGTCTTGCTGACGTTCAAACATCGCCTGCCATTCGGCCTTCACCCGAGCCGCTCCCTCCTCTGAGAGCAGCTCACTATAGTAGAAGCTTGGGAAGATTCTCTCTGGCAGTTGCTCCGGCGTGTCCCGCACGGCAACCTCAAAATCTGTCGTTTGGAGATCGTTAAGGAATCCGAGGTCCGTCGAGAAAAGCTGCTGGAGCCCCGTACGGGTTTTAGCTTCTGGCTGGCCCCAACTCAATTGCTCGAAGTGTGGAATTTCCACTCGCAATACGCCGGTCAGCGTGCCGACTACCTCACTGAAGAGGGAGGGCGGTGGCTCAATGGGGGCTACTACGGCGGCAAACACGCCCCCAGGTTTGAGGATACGAGCAATCTCACCCACCACCGGGGCCACGGGGTTAAAGAGCATAAACGCCATGTGACAAAGTACTACGTCGGCAGAAGCGGAGGGAAGGGAGAGAGACTGCACCGACTCCATGCAGAAGCGAACGTTGGAAACACTCTTCAGCCGTGCTTGTGCTAGAGCAAGCTCGCTGTGGTTGAGATCAATTCCGACCACGTGCCCGGAGGGTCCCACCCGAGAGGCGAGTAACGTGCTCAAGAGGCCGCTGCCACAAGCAAGGTCCACCACCGTTCTGCCAGCGAGGGGCTCTCCTTCCTCACACAGCAGCTCATAGCTTGAGCGGCCTTCTTGGGTCCGCACTTCGCCAAACACGTATTCCGTGATCCCCGGCTTGGCGTCATGCACGCGCATGAAAAACTGCGTGATATCTTCAGGAGCGGTGGGAGCCACTTTTGCCAGTCTATCTGCCATTGATAATCCCCTTTACTCTCTGAATTGAGTGATAGCTAACGTCAGCCGTCTCGGGCCGCCGCCCAGCCGAGACCGTTCGGCTCAAGCAAATCCGCAAGCGGGCGGCGGTCACGAGCACGGCGTTGTTAGATTCGGATTGACCACCACTCTCTCTTACAACTTTAGCCCCACACCCAGACCTGTGGGCGCAGGGGCAAGAGATTATGGCTTCCCCTGTCCTGGTGGAGAAGCCGCACGGAGCCGTTGGCCCAGGTCTGAAAGAGACCACCCTTCCGCAAATTTGCCGTTCTCCACACGCTGGATGCCAATGACGGTCCAGGTCAGCTCCTTCCCGCTCGCGGTTACTCCCCCGAACTCCCCTTTCTGGGTCCCATGATAGGTCGAGCGCACCGCTACCTTATCTCCTTCGACCACCACATCTTCCACTGTGACATGGAGGTCGGGAAACGCAGTGCGGAGCGTTGTGAGGCGTTGCTTGAGATCCTCAGGCCCTTTGGTCTCGGGAGTACCGATTTGCCGTCCGATATATGTAGGGGCGATAAAATCCGGGATGGCGGCTAAGTTTCCCTTGTTCACGACCTCGTCAAAGTAACGGTGCATGAGGGCCTTATTATCTTGGCTGCGTACTTCCGACGGCGCAAAGAGAACTGCCCCGAGTGCGACCATGAATAGAATACCTTTGGATAGCATCCAATCCCCTCCTTATCTTGTGACGAATCTAACGCGCCCGGTCACCGCGAGCGGCCCAAACGCGGCCTTTCGGATTCATTCCCTCACGCCACAGGGCCGCGATGCGGTGGCGCGCACAGTTAGGTGGCTTTACTGTATGTAATATTTGTGTCTTGTTTGGAGTCCTACACCTCTGAGACGAAGGCAGCCTAAGAATAGAGCCATCCTACTCTTGGTGTGATTGCACTTCTCGACGGATAAACCTGACTGCCGAGTTTACAAGGAACACAATAAGCAAAACATGATCAACTATTAGGATCGCATACTCAGCAAATCGTAAAGTGAAAATCATAGCAGAGTTCACTTGGATTTTGGTCAGAAACTCCGCAGCATAGTTGAGCGCGATAGATGGGATTAGGATCAGCATGAAAATGAGCGTTCCTGTCATTACATGAGCAGAAAATGCCCATACTTCCCACAGAGATCTTTTCTTTGAGTTTTGCTCTTCTATTTCCACTGGAGAGTCCTCACGTAGGTCCAGCACCCATGCATAAGAAGAGCCGCGACAATAACGAAATCGACACCAAGGATCAGATATTCCATACCCGCGAGAGTGTAACTAACCGGTTTAGACACTCTAATGGTTAAATGATCGACAATTGCACTTCCATCATGAGGTAAAGATTGATTGCTGGTCGGATTACTGATTGTAGGATTGCTTTCGCAAGGTGTAGATTGATGAAATTGGATCTGGTGGACGCCTTGGTTGAAGAAATCAAGGGTGATCGCAGGGACTGCGACAACTAAAAATATTCCTGTTGCCACGAATACGTGCCTTGCGAACTCACGAAGGGGATGCCACCAAGCAGAATCAAATCCCTGTGGCGGATTTTCGTTCGTTGTGGGAGGTATCTTTACTCCGTTGCTCACAAACCCATTCTCTACACTTTGTTTGATCCAACTTCGCGGCTATATGGAGCCACCCAACGCCACCCGTCTCGGGCCGCCACCCAGACGGGTCCTTTAAGATTTAGCAGTATCCGCAAGCGGGCGGCGGTCACGTGGACGGGATGGTTAGACATCGCCCTTTGTGCCCTCTCGGGTCTTCTTTAGGTTTTGTAACTTTTCCTTGAACTCATTTAACTTGCTTGGAGCTACATACACATATTCGATAATCGCACGGAAAAAGTCATCTATCGCCCAAGTATCCGGAGGCGTAACCGACATATCAGAAGAGTGGGCCCCAAGGTTTCCGAGTATCCGTAAAGTATCTGACACCTCTGCGAGCAGTGGTGGCACTTCGCCACGTTCAGCAAGCTGTCGAAGGCGTTGTACGAGCGATCCTTTCTCTATTCCACGATCGTCACATATTGCCTCAAGGGCTCGACGAATCATGACAGCGAAAGCGTTTGTGGAGCGAGGCGTTTAATCCGCAAGGCTTCTGTATAGACCTTACGTGTCGGACTAGGAATTGACTCATGCAGTTCCGTGCCACGAGGATACTGGAGAGCTGGCCAGTCGCCAAACTCAGTCTCCGCTATACCGTCGTATAGAAGAACCTCGTTACATGTTTCGCATACACAAACAATCGCTTCGCACGGCGGGCCGGGGCCATCAGACCGGTTTCCTTTGGAATCATACCACTCGGATTCGTAGGAGTGCCGGAAGACAATCCGCTGTGGTGCAGTATTCCCACAGTGAGGACAAAACGCGATATGTCGTTGCAACTCATTCATGATTGCTGGCTAACGCCCCCGCTTACGGGCCGCTGCCCCACCGCCCCGTTCGGGTTCAGGCAAGGCCGCCAGCGGGCAGCGGTCACCTGCAGCGGTTCGTTAGGCCAACAACCTCGGGGCGTTCCTCGCCAGCGCTACTGCCCCGCCTTTGCTCGCCATGCCAGGTCTGCCTCGCCTCTGGCTCACGTTGTGACGCCTCACGGCTCACTCCCTCCGCGGCAAGGCCCCACGCGAGAAGTGGTCTCTCCTGGTGTCACTCCGGCGTATCCCCGCATATCAGTGTCCTGTAGGTGGACTAATACCCCTTGCCGAGCTGAAAATGCATAGGATCCTTTCTCGAAATGAAATCCCCTCCATAAAAAAAGCCAGCATCTTGGAAGATTTTCACGATATCCGCAGGGAAACGTTGCGGACTGCCAAGCGGATATTTGTCCGCTTCCAGGTCGATAGCGATTCCCCAGGAATGCGTGGAGGGATGCGCCGTCTGACCACGGATAGCGCGCGCATTATAGATGCCGCTATAGTTTTTGACTTGGTCTTGTAGTCCAGCAGTTTTGATCGCCTCAAAGGCTTGCTGAAAATTTTCGATAATCAGGTGGTGGCAGCGTGCGCGCGTTACTTTGACCCCATCATAAAACAGGGGGTAGGGAAGAGTAAAAGGCTCGATATATCTCGACTCAAAATTCGGAGTATCGAGACTGCCAAAGGTTTCAATAATTTCGTCTAAACCAACGGGTGTATGTGTTAACATCGGTATCCTCCTTTTTGAGTGAAGTGCCTAACGTGGAGTCGGGCTGCCCTCGCCAGCGTCCGCGAACCACTTCGGTGCCTGATCTCCATACAAAGCGACAAGATCTGCTTGAAGCAGGCTGAGGCGCTTCCCGAGTCGCTCAAACAACGTACCCGACAACCAACGCGCGGGAACTGCGTAGCTGACAGGCGAAACGCAGTCGAATGTTTCTTCGTGAGTTAACGGATCGTGAGTAGCAAGAACGGCACATTCCATACCTTTATACTCGTGGGCAAGTTCACAATAGAACTGCATAAAGGCGAACAATTGTACAACCGAATAGATCCTGTTCTCCACTGGATTCGCATGAACATAGACTAAGTGACCCACGCGTGGACGCTGTCTGTCGAAGTCCGGATGTTCGTCGACTGCTATGCGAACTCGACACGTATCAACGATTGACCCACTTATTAGATAGTCACGCACCACCGAATCAAGCGTGTCGTGTAGCCCCGTCTTTCCGGCCGCAGCAACGCTCATTTTAATGCACAAGCGCTTGGTGTCGTCGTCCATAGGGTACGTGACGCGCAGTTTCTGAACGTCGACAGTGATGGGTTCGGCGGCCACGATACGACCGGCCCGCCCCTCACGTGCCATCGACTTTGCAACTTGTTCGATGTGACGACGATTGCCGCTGGCCCGTGTGATTCGTCCGGTGGCGTCGCGCTCGATAGTCGGTTTGGAACGAATTGCCTTAAAATCTTGGTCAATGTCGTAAGTCTCGCCGTCTGGATCAAGACCGTCCTTTCTCCAAGTCATCGGCTTCGAAGGCGGCATGCCGCGCCGCCGGAGGAGGAACATCAAATCCTTGAGATGACGCAACGCGCTGGCCTCAATCGTATACCCGAATGTACTGTTACACTGACGACAAGCGGCTACCCACGCTTTCCCGCCGAGAAACCTGGTGAATACCTCGTCACGCGAGTCCGTCTCTCGCTCAGAACAATAAGGGCACAACATTCTAACGTTCCTTTCAGCCGCCCTGGGTCAGCCTAACGCCCGAGTTCAGCGCCCCGCGCTACCCCACGGAACCCGAAAACACCAAGCTGCTGCGTGGCGCGGGTACGCTGGAACTGCGTGTTAGGCAAGTTCGTTAGTTGAAAATGTCGGGCAACGATAAAGCCTTGCCTGCACCGCCTGGATGGCTTTATTCGTCAGACCATTCTGGCCCCAAACTCTGGCACATATCAAAATAGACTTTTCTAGATATCTCGTTTATAGAAGTAATTGTTACACCAACAGATGTTAAGCAACCCCAGCCAGTATAGCTATACGAGAAATTGTTGCTCGCGTCTTCAATGAGTATATGCTTGTTTGCGAATGTTGAATGATCGAAATCATACTGTACTCGCTTGATGGAGCCAAATCCATTACTATTTGGGTTGATGGAAATAGAGAATTTATATGTCTTGCCGCTGGGAGACGTTTGGCCTGTTGGCGTTGCCGTGGTTATAAACAGATTATTGTCAATTTGAGAGTTAGCGGTGCTTTTTGTTGTATCAGAATAGAAATCACCTTTTAATCCCTTTATAAAATCTTCGAAAAAGTGAGTACCCGAATTGCCCGCTAAGTAAATTTGTTGTCCAGTTTCTGCCTGAGCAGACTTAATAATTGATAAATCGAAAATTTCCGATTTGGTTTGGTCTTTAATTTTTTTAGGAGGTAGCAGTTCAGGCTGTGTCAATCTTTGTGACTCTCCCTGAGATTGTTTTAGTTGTTTTTGCAATTCTGCAACGTTGCTACTAGACATTAAAGCCAAGATTAGGGCGGGGGCTGCAATTCCAATTTGAACTATTTTGAATGGCTTATTCTCATCATCATGCAGATACGCAAGAAAGCCTCCCAAAAAGAATAGTGCGCAATCTTTTATAACTGCACCAACTATTTTTCCAGGAGTCAATGTGTTCATGTCTATTTCAACTAGGTTGACAAGTGATGCAATTATTGGCAATAATGCCCCTAATCCTCCAAGAATAAATCGTTTTGTTGAGGCCATTTCTAAAGGCATAGTCGAGTTTCCTTTAGCAATTATGTTGTAAGAGCCATAGATGCCTAACTTAAATTAGACAGCTGCTCCGTTGCTATTCCTAGCAACATGTCGTCATTGATAGAAACAATTTTCTACATCTACAAACTTCCTGATTTCTATACTTAGAAACTTTTCGACAGCCGTCTCTATAAACGTTATAAACATTTGCCTTCCTCTCTATAAACCTTATAAACATCCACTGTCAACAATGCGAGCGGTCAACTCTAAGGCAGCTACGTGCTTGTACTTCACCTCCCACACTCCACGTTGTGGGTCTCACCGACCGCCACATTGCTTCACCTCCTTACGCAATCTGATCTCGGGAGGGGCAAGCCTAATCGCGACGAGCGCGTCGGCCTGCGGCCGAAGCTGTACCGGCTTCCACGCTTCTTCCTCCACAATCAACTCGACCGTTTTTAATCGTTTTTATCGCTCTTCATCATAGCGATAATGGACGCACACCAAGCCATCTCCGTACTGAGTCAGCAACTTCTTAGCCCCACGCTGTCCCGGATGCACGGTTGAACGAATCTGCATACTTTTCTCCTTTCGCTATAGCCGATCTGCCGAGCTGGTCACGCCTTTGCCTTCACGATTCAAGACATGGGTATAGATCATGGTCGTGCTCACCTCCTTATACCTCAATAATTCTTGGATGGTGCGGATGTCATAGCCGCCCTCCAACAGGTGCGTAGCAAAGGCTGCTCGCTACATGAGGAGCGACGCCGCAACAGGAGCAGATGATCCCCCTGCTACTTTCGCAACCTCTCAGTATCTTCTCGTTCGAGATGAGAGATGCAACGGCGAATCAATCGTAGCGAGAGAAGTCTACAGAGTTAACTCCTCTCGCTTTCTCCCTGCAACTCTGCCCCACGCGCCCCTCTACTTCTTGCGCTCGTGCGTGGCGTTGTAATCACGAATGGCTTTGAGAATCGCGCCGCTGGAGCGCTCCATGAGTTCTTTCTTGTTGGCTTGCACCCGGTCCGCCGACGCGTGAATGGGCCGGAGCAGTCCCTGTACGTGCGGCATCACGTAACGAGCAATCATTTCGTAACTGCGGAGCGCCAGGTCTCGCGGGACCCAATCGTGCGCAAAACATAGCAGCGTGCCGAATCCGCCTGATAGCTTTTGTAACTGTTCGATCTTTTCAAGTGCGTCCTCCGGTGTGCCAAAAATGCCGCCGCCATATTCGTCCATGAACCGCGCAGCTTTGTAGCCATCTTCGAACGGTTGCCGCTTGGGTGTGCCAAGGATTCCGACAATGTACTCGTTCTGCCACCGTTTGAGGCCGTCGGCGACCTCCCGCCACGCTTGCTCTTTGGACGTGGACAAGTGGAACGGCATGACTATGCGCCACTGCGAGCGATCAAGTTGCTGACCGTGCTCACGCGCCGAAGTTTCGCCAAACCCCCATTGGGTAGGCAGCGCCATCAGTCCTTCTTCTAAATAGGAAGCGACCGAGAGCACGCCTACGCCATACTTCCCGGCGGTCTTCATTCCTGAAGGCGAAATTGTCGAGGCCACCGTCACCGGCAAGCGCTCTTGGAGTGGACGCAGTTGCAGCGCCGCTTCGTGTAAAGTGAACCAATCACTCTTCACGGTGATAGAATCTTCTTCATTAAGTAGACGGAGAATCACTCCTAGACCTTCATCCATACGATCACGTTGCGTCATAGGATCAATCCCAAGCATCACCGCGTCTGACGGTAGAGCGCCGGGGCCGACGCCAAGAATGGCGCGACCGTGACTCAAGTGATCGAGGTGAACCATCCGCTGAGCGACGTTGAACGGATGATGATAGGGAATCGAGATCACGCCCGTGCCAAGCCGGATGCGCTGAGTGCGTTCCGCCGCGGCCACCAGAAACATTTCCGGGGAACCAATGGTTTCCCAACCCGCGGAATGGTGTTCACCGACCCAAAATTCGTCGTACTGAAGCCGGTCAAGCCAGGTTGCAAGCTCGAGGTCGCGTTGAAACTGTAGAGTAGGATGTTCACCGATAGGATGGTGAGGGGCGAGAAATACGCCGAAGCCGAGTCGCTGCTGCATAGACATCTCCATTGCCGATCAAAGTAAAAGTTCGCTTACTATACCGAGGAAACGCCCTAGTGCGAAGTTCCCCGACGATATTGCGTTCCCAGGCAGAGCCTGGGAACGAGATCATCAACACTGCGGTGCGAAGCCTCCGGTGGTAGAAATGAAACCAATGGACATCGGCAGAGCCCCGTCACACAAATTTTCTTGTTAACTTTATATATCTATGAGTAATAAGCGCCCTACCGGGGAGGTTTGACTGTTTGCTGCTGCACGATTTGCAGTTTGCCGTCACGCCGCTCTTCGACAACTTTCCGATAGCCGCCCTGAGGGCGGCGTTCTTGTCGTTCCCGGCGCATGATCGTGAGCGAGTGATTGTCAAAAGCATATTCCGTGGACGTGTAGATCAATCCTCCATCCCCTCCGCGTTCATAGGAAGTCAGACGTTTGCGAGTCGCATCGGCGGTGAGCCATGGATAACTTCCTAAAGACGTAAAGCGGTTGCTCGATGGATCGAAGAGCCAGTACAGAGCGACGGTATTAGCAACCCCACGCACGGTCGCCAGGGCAAGGTCTGTGTAGCCGTCGAAATTGAGGTCCTGCTCGTCGAGTAGGAACGTTTCACCTGGAAAAACTGGCTCCATCCCCGGCGCCTTGAGGCGTTGGATTTCTTGGCCGGCGCGCTGCACGATGATTTCCTCTACGACCCGTCCTCCGCCGGGATCGCTACGAAGCTGAAATGATAACGAGAGATCGGGCGCGTCAGCGGCGGCTTTGAACACGCACGGTTGACAATCCTGCACGGGCCCTGCCGTCGCTACGCCGGTGAGGCCGCTGAGTAAGAATACTCCTATCCATCGCCATAGCATTCTTTACAATCCCAAGAAGAACTTTGCGCGCGTCAACAACCGTTTGCGATCGTCAATACCATTGAGTCCGCCGTTGATGCGTTTCGTAATGGTAGTGACATCGTCTTGATCTGCAAACGTATTTAAACGACGCGTCTCCCAGAACCAACACGCGACATCGACAGCGAGGTTAGGATCATCGGCCACTAATTTCCACTGGTCATTGGTGGTCAAATCTTTGCTGACGGCTTGGCCATAGGTTGTATAGTTCGCGCGACCAGTCAACTGAATTAACCCACGTCCCTTAAACCGTGGACCATCGCCGGGTTGGGTATTCCCCAAGTCGGTGCGACCCTCATAAGCTTGGCCGCTGGCAATTTCTTCGTCGTAGCGCAACTCGCCGCTTTCGTGGCCAACCTGCGCCAGAAAATGCGCCTGACGTAATGGCGTTGTAATGCTGCGGTCCTGCATTTTCGCCGCCAACGCCGAGGAGTATTTCAGTATGTTCGCAGACGTGGCGTTGATCATGACGCCTTTGAGTTTCGCCGCCGTCAGCCCGTCGCCAATGCCGGTGCGCAGCTTAGCTAACGTGGATCCATTGGGGTCGATTCGACGATCCGGGTTCGTCATTTTTACGACTTTTCGCTGAAACGTTTCAATAGCGCCAAGGGTGCCGGGGCCGATGGCGCCATCCTCGTCCAGCGGCGCCGCCAAGCCTAACTCATCACGATGCATATTCAAAAGGATCTGCACCGTTTTGACATCACTGCGCTCATTACGTCCGTTTTCGCCAACTGATGCTGTAATACACATGATTATTCTCCTCCTGTGAGTGGAATCAACTCCCAAAGACTAAAACGTGTAAGACTCTGTTTTGCCAGTCATCGGCGCTAGGATTGCTCGTCCCTGCTGTCGCAGTGCGGTATTGCACTTTAATTGTGTGAGACCCTGCCGCTAAACGGCCGATCCACAGACTTGAGGGAGACCAATATGTTGTGTTGCCGACTATTGAGCGCCCGAACACGATATCGACGCCATCTACTATGAGCCGCGTGACCAGATGTTGACCACCGACTGTGGTAATTTGATAGTAGACAAGAACGGCGGTTTCCTGAGGGAGAGAAAACGTCCTGGTCAAGTCTGCAACGTCGGCCCATTGGTTGGCGCTCGACAAAGCGAATGCACCCTTATTACCGTCAGTATACAAGGTGGTAAGAAACTCCCTCGCTTTTGCAGTCCCATTCACCTCTAATTTTGCTGCTGGCGTTGCCGTGCCGACGCCAACGTTCCCATTCTTATCTAGAATCATCATATCGGCATTAGCGATTCTAAAGCGGATATTCTCAGGAGAGTTTAAAAAAGTGATTCCTTTTCCCGCAGGCGTAGTTTCCTGAAGCAGCGCGTAGTTTCCCGCAGCACTCTGGTCAAGGGTATTTGTCCCGAAAAAGGTGTAATTGGCATTGGCCGGCCAGGGGCCTATCGTGCCATTGCCTGCTTTTATTCGCCCATTAGCTTCCAGGCGTTCCCCTGGCGTTGTCGCGCCAACGCCCACATTGCCATTGTCAAGCAGCACCATCTTCGCCGTCTCTGCTCCCGTGGTTGCTCCAGAGGAAAAGATGATCTGTCCAAACTCTCGCAATTCGAGTTTGTTCTCGGACCGTCGGAAGAGAATCCGGTGATTATTATCGCCGCTGCGAATCTGGCCATTATCGACGAAAAGCAGTTCCTTGTTTGCAGCGAGCTTGAGATTAGCGCCAAGGCTCATATCGCCGCCGAATGCGCTGCCGCCAGTCACGCTCAGCGTCCCGCCCACGCTGGTGTTGCCCGTCAAGGTGCTGGCGCCGGTTACGGTGAGGGTTCCGCCGACGCTCGTGTTTCCCGTCAGGGTGCTCGTACTGGTTATGCTGAGCGGTCCGCTAACATTCACTTTTCCAGTGACCGTAAGGTCGCCTTTGATAGTGTCGCCCGCGCGATCCACCTTGTCGGTTCCCAGGCGCACCACTTCAGTGTTCAACGTATTCCAGTCGGAGGATTTAATAATATCTCCGGGTTTTTTACCTTCAAATTGAAAAGCCATCACGTATCTCCTCTCTAGAGGCTTGCAGAGAGCAAGACTCCCTCCAAACCGGAGCGGAAATTATCACAGCGTCCCGAGCCGGATTGAAGAATGTGGACACGATCTCCCTGGTTTAAAAAGACTAGAAGAGTGCGAGAGCACGTTCCTAACTGAGCCCCGATCCACGTCAAAAGACAACGTTCGCCTCCTTCAGCAGGGCCGCTATTTGCATAATTATCGTTGACCATGAGTTGCCAATGGAAATCAGAGGAGCCCTCCACGCGCAGACCTGTCATAGTAAACAAATATACTCCTCGCACCGGAGCAGTAAATTTGGAGCTGTTGACATCGAAGCCGTCGCCGACATTTTGCGAAACGACTTGCATGGGTAAAGGATTCAAGGTTCCTGACCTCGTGTTTTGGTCTACATAGGCGGAGAAGTAGACCGGCTTGGCGGCCAAGTAGCCGGCCACAGCAACCGTAGAGATAGGTCCCCAACCCATATCCCGACCGATGGTGATGCGATTCGCGGCGTCGCCTTCGTAGTAGAGCAAGCTGGCGATACGTGTGCCAGAGTCATGTACGGCGATCTCAGTGTTGGTTTGCGTTTCGAGGAGCAATCCTGCGGTGTTCGCACTCCAGCCGCTCCCGCCGCCATAGTTTGTCGTGATGTTGCCGATCGTCAGCGAGCCGTTGGCCATGAAGTTGCTCTTCACCGCATAGCCATTACCGTCGTTAATCGACCCCCGTCCCACAATTTCAAGTTTTGCCGCCGGGCTGACGGTGCCAACGCCAACGTTGCCGTTGGCATCGATGGCCATTCGCACCACTGGCGCACTCCCTTGCGTCCGGCTGCCGGCCGGGTTATTGGTCCCGCCAGCCGAGGTCAAAAAGGCGAGCCCCCCGGCGTAGCCGCCGCTCGCGCCCAAATCAGCCACGCCTAATATCTGAGCGAGGCTCCATTCCTCACTCGCATTTGTAGCCCGGAAGTCAATCAAGGACGCCGCCCAGCCATTTTGATTACCCAAACTTTTTGTGGGGCTATGTCGCCGCGTGAGCACCAGGTCCGCTTTTTCAGTTCCATAAGGTAAGGTGTTCGTATTATCGACATCGACTTGGGCGTCGGCAGCGCCCCTATTGAGATGAAGCGCACCCTCCGGCGTCGCCGCGCCAATACCAACCTTGCCGTTCTCGGCCAGCAACACTTTTGCCGTTTCTGCTCCTGCCGTGGCGCCCGGTGAAAAAACAATTTGCCCAAACTCTCGCAATTCCAGTTTGTTCTCGGACCGTCGGAAGAGAATCCGGTGATTATTATCGCCGCTTCTGATTTGACCGTTGTCAGCGAAAAGGAGTTCTTTATTCGCGGTGACACTCAGACTGCCATTGATATTCACATTGTTATTAAAGGCGACGAGGCCTGTCACGCTCAGCGTTCCTCCCACGCTGGTGTTGCCCGTTAAGGTGCTGGCGCCGGTTACGCTCAGCGGTCCGCTCACATTCACTTTACCAGTCACCGTGAGGTCGCCTTTGACCGCGTCTCCCGTGCGATCGATCTTGTCGGTCCCCAGGCGCACGACTTCGGCATTCAGAGAATTCCACTCATCCGACTTCATCAAATCGCCCGGTTTCTTTGCCTCAAAGTAGAACGCCATTGTCTCCCTCCCTCAGAAGGTGATCTCCCAAATAAAGGTCAATTTGAAATCTTTGGTCTTTTGGATCGGTCCGGGGAAGACAATCCGGTTATACATCACGCCGCCTTTGGCTGCGTTGAAAAGCCCAGCTTCAGACAGGGTGGCATTGCCTTGATCAAGATTGAGTTCGGCGGTGATCGTCACTTTTTTGCGTTTGTCCTTGCCGTCGTCGGAACTCACGGTAGTCAAGGCTTGATCTGCTAAGATCTGTTTAATCGGGACTCGCACCACTTCGGACCCCAACGCTTTGTCATTGGGCGGGTCCACAGCGGTATTGCTCGCGCCTACCGCGAGATAGGAGATCGGATCAATTTTCTCATTGATAAACATTTTGGCGACGAGATCACGACCGGTGAGGACAATGCTATTGGGCGCGACGACCTGCTCAACGATTCTCCCGGCAGCGTCGGAGATATGTATGGTCAGTCGTCCTTGCATGTCTAACGCATCTTTATATCGCATCGCTTGCGGTCTCCTTTTTGCGGCAAAACGTTTTCCCGACGCTCGCGCTCAGCCGAACGTATTGAGAGATTCAAAACCCGTGTAATCGAACACGCCGCTGAGGAGCAGCCGGTCAGTCAGCTCATGGACTTCATTTTCTTCCCCTCCGCTCTGTGCAACTTGTGGCGAGAGTTCTCCTAGTGCGTGTGTTTCAGAAAGAGGAGGCGACTGACCCTCAATCTGTAGAGCTTCGCTCAGCTCATGGGCATCAGTGAGAAGTTTTTCATAGGTAAGCGCGGCAAAGATGCCGGCCGCTTTGACTGTATCAATAATGGAGCGAATCTGGTTACGCGGATGACTGCCGATGTCGTTCGGGTCATCGGGAAAATCGCCGAGATCCCAAGGCACGCGCACCATGAAATTCCCCGGCGTTAACTTGGTCAATGTAATTTCTACATCGATGTAAGTGTCAGCAATCTGCTCAGGTGAAGGATGGTCCAGCGTGGAGCGATCAAACGCAACCTGGTCAAAAGCGCTCGCATCAAAATAGCCGCTTTCAATAAAACGAGAAGAGGCGCCCTCCCCTGATTCAATAATCGCAAAATCGAAAAGCGTCTTGTCAAACCTGCTGGTGGGGATGCCGGTGAGGACTTCCACTCGGAGAGTAGATTTCCCCGGAGGTAAGAGCGGCGTCTCGCCAACAATTTGGGTAGGGACGCCGTTCAGCGTCACACTGCGATCACTGAAATAGGTGAGAACATCACGATCCTGCAAGACGCCGTCGTACAAGGTGCGTTGCTGGGTGGCGACATTGACGACCGACCAGTTAGAAAATTGGATCGATGAATTGGCGGTGTTGCCGCCGATATGGACCTCAATGCGAATTTCCGGGATCGTCGGCACCAGGTTGGGGTTCTCTACAACAATCTCACTCGGTGTGTTGTCTGCTACAAACTTGCTGTACAGTTTCACCCCTGGGCGCCTCGTAAGTTGAGGAACCGGGGCGTACTCTTCGACGCGGATGCGTTGGCGTTGTAAGCGGTCCGCCGGGCTATCGCCGACAATACCCAGATTGGCGGCGACGAGGGCGATAATCCCCTCTCGCGTCGAGGCGCCGTTGCGCAGCACCTGAATCAGACCGCGTAAGCGCTCTTGATACGGCGCCTGACTTTTTTCGATCTCGTTCGCAAAAGCGCGCTCCAGCACGACCCGATTCAACCACACGATGTCGTTGCCGTATTGTTGACGGAACACCAAATAGTCTTCGAACAGCTCAGGAAACAGCGTCGGGGTAAATAGTTCTGCCCCATCTAATAACTGGTTGAATTCTGTCACCAAAGCGGCGCGTACATCGGCTACGGCTGGAATGTTGCGCGAGGAAAAACCCCAGGGACGAGTGGTTGTGTCTTGCGCAAAGGCGGCTTCGAGCAGCATGCGATTCAAACGAGCAAGATCATCGCCCGGAGGAACGCTCACCGCTTCCGCTAAGTCGAGATTTTCTAGCAACCACTGCTGCTGCACTGGGTCGCGCGCGACGATGTATTGGGTGCGCAGAAAGTCCTGATAGACCTCATGGAGAAACAGCTCAAATTCATCCGCGTTAGCCCCGGGTCGTGTGAGCCCGCGTTGAATCATGCGGTTCAAGTCGTCAGCCAGTGCAGCTTGCAAACGCGGGTCGAGCACCCCCCCGACAACATAGACGTTGAGCAACTCCCACGCGGAGTCCGATAGTTGCGTGCGCAGGTAATGGATGAGACCCGGAGTGTCAGAAAGCAACGCCTGCACCAACCCGACTTGGATCTCTTCCGGTTTGACAGACAGATAGCGCGCACGCAAAAAGTCTCGGTAGACGCCGCGCAGTAAGGCCCACGTAGCCCGATCGCGCGGCAATTGGTCAAATTCGTCGGCATTCTTGCGATAGAGCGCAGGATCGCGCAAAAGAGTGCGGTTCAAGTCTTCGGCTATGGCGGCCTGCAAACGCGAGTCTATCTCCTCTCCACCGGTGTAGGCGTTGAGCAGTTGTCGAGTTACTGCTAAGAGCCGTTCGCGGATGTAGCGGATCAGAGAAGAATCGCCTAACAGTAACGCGAGCGCGAATCCGGGTTGGATTTCTTGTGCGCTGAAGAGCGTATTCTGTACGTGATAGCGTTCAAGCAGTTGCCAGGTTCCGGATTGGAACCGTGTTTTCAGCATGGTCACCAATGGGCTCTGGTCCTCAAGGAGGGTGAGAGCAAGCCGACGCGTGTTGATCGAACGGTCGGTGAAACGCGGGCTCATCTTGACGAGTTGAGAAGTGCCGCCAATCACTTCCAGATAGAGGGCGAAGATCTTGTCAAGGTCGCCGCGTTTTTCCGGGGGGGCGATGTAGCCGCGCGAGCCCACGTTATCGGCGGTTTCCACGTGATGGGCGTGCAGCACCTCATACAAATCCGCTTCGGCGCGTTCTAGACGCCGGCCAAACATGTCGACGAACTGCAACAGCAGCGGTCCCACGTCTTGGGGGTCGTAGAAGTGGGGGAGCCGCCGCAGGATTGCGTTCGTTTTGCCGGTGGGAGCGCTCATGATTAACCTGCAATAACGAAGTTCGTCCGCGCTAAGAAGACCTTTTCACCAAAATTGACGGTAATTTTTCTGCCGTCATTGCGGCCCGGGAGGGGAGTTCGTTGGTCTCCGGTCACCTTTACCAATGTCAAGTTCTCCGTTTTGATGGTTGCCGGGCCAGAGCTGCTCGCGATCTGGGCGATTTGCTCCAGGTCCACTGCTTCTTCCAGCGCCAGGTTTTCTAGATAATTTTCTAATTCCTGGCGGATCTTTTGTCTGGCGAGGTCCTTGTCAGCGCTGGTCGCTTTCAGCGGCAACGCGAGTTGGGCATTGCCTTCGAGTTCCAGACGGTCATTGTAGACAAAGAGAATCCCGGCAACAGGCTTCTCCACAAAACTCGCCTCGATCGCAGAGTCGCTCGTCAGCACCTCGCCGCTATACAAACTGGCCCTGAGCAGGATGGGCTTCACTTGGTAGGGAGGCAGCGCGCCATTCTGGGTGGCGAGTTGCGTCAACTGGTTGGTCGCAATCAAGCCAAGGAGATCCGCGTTGGTTTGCGCTTGTAGGGCTGCGACCAGCCCCGGGATGTCGCTCAAAGCCTTGTCCCGTACGGCCGCCAGGTTGTTTTGGGCCGTGTTGAAATCTTGGTTCGCTTTGTCCTGGGCATCTTTCAAAGTCTTTTGTAACGCCGCGAGCTGCGGTTCCCAGTCGGTCTTGGGCTTGGTGTAGTCGATCGCGTTGGCCTGCGCCTGATAGTCGGCTTGGGCTTTTTGCAAGGCTTGTTCCTGAGTTTGCAATGCAGTTTTGAGCTGCTGGTCATAAGCGGAAGTCGCGGTCTCGCGGAGAGCGTTTGTCAGCGCTTCGCTGGGAAAGGTCTCCATCTGGCCTGCAATGAACGTTTCGAGTTGGTCACTCAGAAAGGTCGTCAACTTGGTTTGCAGTTTGGCTTTGAGATCAGTTCCGAGATCGAGTTGTTGCACCGCGGTTTGGATAGCGGCGGCCACAACTTTTCCTCCGCCTTGTCCTTCCGTGGGCGGAATGGCGGCAAAATACGTCTGGATAGCAGCAACAAGTTTGTCTCGACTGGACGCGTCGATCCCTGCAGACAGCGCATTGGTGAGCGTGTTCGCTTGAGCTTTGACCTGTTCGAAAAATCTCCGCAGCGCCTCAATCACTCCAGCTTGAGCCGCGGGAGGGAGCGCTTTGACGGCATTGCTCCCGCTCAGGCGGGTTTGGTCTTTCAGCGTATCTACGAACCCCTGGACTTGACTGATGATGCTTGTTTGCGCAGCTTCCTCTGGAAAGACGATCTGCGCCTGAACATTGACCGGCCAATTTTTAATGTCCGCCGCCGCCCGCACGCGATGCGGGACAAAACGTTCGTAGAGCGACGCCTCAATGCGCTTATCCTTGGTTTCATACAATTCTGGCGGCGGCGGAGGGTCTCCAGGGCGTTGGGCAGTGCGTTGGGCTTGGATATGAAATTCTAGGAGGTCGGTGACGCCTTTAATTTTCAGCACCTCTCCAGTCAATTGGGAAAAGAGCAGCGGCTGCCCCATAGGGACACGGTTAATGAAAAACTCGACGGCGTCTCCCACTTGTTTTTCGAGCTGAAGTCGTTCGTCGCCAACGACACGCGCATCTGCAGCGACATGCAGCACTACTTCAAGATTGATAGCCAACGCCGGGTCCAGCAAGACGTAGACGCCGGCGGCGCGCACCTGATCGATCCGCTCGCTTAACTGACTTTGGTTTTGATCCGTGAGTCCATCCACATAAATTTGGATGACCCCGGGCTTAGCGGGGTCTTCTTTGATGCGCACTTCGCGCACCCCTGGCATGCTGAGCAGGGCATTTTCGATCGAGGTCGACGAGGCGCGGCCCGAAGCCAATAAGGCAGTCTTGGCTCTTTGTCGCAGCGCCTCGTCGGTTTCACGGTCGCGTCCCAAAAAATGAATGGGCTTTTCATTAGTGACAGATTTTACGCCTGGGACCGGCAACGGCATGATAATGACCGTGTTCGCGTCCGTGCTCATCTGGCGACCACGCACCTCGGCTTGCACTTTTACATCGACGGAGTTTTGTCCGACGGCAAGGTTGCCTTCTTCAATAGTAAGGTAAGCTTTCTTCGGCGGGTCCTGGCTAGCGTCTTCTTTGGTGGTGACAAGGGAGCCGATAGGAATAGTAACCGTCTCTGTCGAGCCTGGGTCGCGTTGGAAAGTGACAATGCCGCTGGCGAAATCGGGTTCGTTACGCTTGATGCCCAACACGGCGACCACGCGGTCCAGGTGCGCCCCCTGCGCCGTGTCCACGAAGCCGGCCTGATAGACCAGGTCCATCTGTTCGTACAGGGTGGCGAGCTCCACCGCAAACGACTCGAACAGAGAGCGCACCACGCTCCCTTCTTCGAAATTGGTCAACTGCGGGATACGCTGGCGCGCATCGCTTGCCATGTAGTCGTAAATAGCGGCAAAGCTCTTTTTGTCGAAAGACACATCAACCCCCAAGCGTCACGGCCATGGTCAGCGACAGAGGCTCTTCAGCGTCGACAGGTCGGATGACGATAGTGACCTCTAGCACATTGCGTTTATCGGCGCGGAGCGAGAGCGGTGCAAATGTGATAGCGACGATCTCTCGAATGCCTTTTTCAGCGGCAAGACTCTCACGAATGTATAGATCAGCCAAGGTTTGGGTGCGGCGCGTCTGCGGTTCGCCAATGAGTCGGTAGAGCCGTGAACCGTAATTCGGGTGGCCGAGCCCCGCCAGTTCCCCCTGTCTAGTCAACAAGCGGTTCACGATGGACTGCGCTAGATTCGCCCGTCCGCTCGCGAGCTGCACTCCTCCACGCTCGTCGTCCGCGAGATCGACGGACGTGCGATCCGAGGCCTGTTCTTCCAATCCGCGTTGCGTCAATTGCAGATCCGTCGCCATTTAGCCTCCGATCATCACCGTGCTGACCGCCAACACCGCGCCTTTCGTGCTGATCTCACAACAAGTGCGTGCAGTATCGCCGGCGCGCGCAGCGGCTTTGCCGTTGATGCGCACCGTGCCGCTACCCTGGTCAATCGTCGCTTTATTCTGTGGCGGCTGTTGGAAACTCGGTCCCCCTGCCGGGATGTGCGGCGGCGTATTGTCCGCCATGGAGTCCACGGTCACCGCCGCTTGCCCCATGATTTTGACGTCCGCACTCAAGCCGCCGTTAATGATTCCCGCAAAAGGATGAGGCAGCGGCGTGGGAGTCAAGGAAGGACCCGTAGGAACCATCACTTTGTGAATGCAGACGCACAGCACCTGGTCTCCTTGTTTTGCTGCTGGTTTACCCATGTTCGCCTCTTGGTTAATTCAGGTCGATCGTGGCGCCCTTCAGCTTCATAGCGGCTGAGGCTTTGAGGTCCATGCCCGCGCTGGCTTCCACTTTGGTATCAGCGGAGGATTTGAGGTTGAGGTTGGCCCCGGATTCCACTTTGGTGTCTTTTGCCGACTTGATCTCCACTTCCTGGGCGTCAATAGTGACCTTGCCGTTTTTGGCCGAAAGCTCCAGATCTTTGTCTGAGGTGAGGGTGATTTTCTCACCAGTGATGTCGATCACGAAACTGTATTTTTCCATGACGACCGAGATTTTTTCATCTTCCAGCGTGACGATATTTTTCTTGTTTTTGGTCGTGAAGACGATCTTGCCCTCTTCATCAAGCTTAATGCTGCCGCCCTCCTTGAGCGTATGCTGTATTAAAAACTCGCTCTTCTTGTTTGCCGGCGGTCGGTCCTCGTCATTATAAAGCCGCCCAGTAATGACCGGGGCGTTGATATCCCCGCCGATAAAATTCACCAACACCAAATCGCCAACGTTGGGAATGCAGGCCATGCCTAGGTACGGGGCGGCAACGGGCACTTGTCGCAATTCTAAATTGGCTCCATCCGGGAGCCGCTTATTCTTTAATTGCACGGAGCATTGATAATTGTCGCTATCGTCATCCGCCGCGTGGGGAAAGACAGCGGTCACAACGCCAAGCTCGGTAGTCAAGATGCGCCCTACCTCTTGTTCAGCCACACGCTTCATGACGCCGACGATATTACTCATGCCAACTTCTCCCAAGCGACCTCGGTGGTGAATCCACGCCGAACACTGAGACGCTGGCGTACGGCGGTGATGCGAAACGTTCCATTCTGCGAGGCGACCGGCAGTTTGGCGAGTTTGACGGCGTCGCCTAATTGCACCTCTGGGGTCCCTAACACACGTACTCGACCACGGGCCTGCACTTTGTATCCATTCATTAGGTTCGTAGCCAAACTGCGAGCAAGATTTTGGTTGCGCGCCGTGGCGTCCGCCAGGCGCAGCACCTTGCCTGAAGAGGCGCCGGCTGAACCTTTGACTTCTTTCTTGGTGAGCCAGGAACTGGCGTCATCGCTCTGTCCCTGTCCAGCGGGGCTCTCGCCATACACTTCTACACCCTCAATTGTCGAAGCGAGATTGTCCGAGTCGTAGTCCAAAATGTGGACGCCGTACTGAAACTCATGGGTTTGCTGAGGCGCGTACGCTTGGAAAACCGCTTGATCTTTTCCATCAGCATAGAACAGAAAATCACAACCGCAGGCTAGATTATGGAGCTGATCCCAGACAGTGCGGCCATCATGGAGGACGTAGGTGGGAAACGTGACGCCAGGGTTCACCGTATTTTTCCCCACTGCAAGCCTGCCTAAGACATCGGAGACGATATCACCGGCAGTCTGTTTCTCGTACACCAAATTGAAGCGCGCCGCCGTCAACGCCGCAAAAGCGCTTAATGCTTCGACGCGTAATTCCGTTACGCTGTATGCGACGCTGCTGACTTTCCCAGTAAAGACGGGAGTTAGAGAATCGGCGTAGCCCAACTCTACTTTGACGTCATCGCCAGATTGCACCGCAGGCGCATCCTGCGCCTCCAGCACCAAGCGGCAGGCGTTCACCGACAGGCCCAGTGACGCATGCGTCGCCATGTCGAGCAGACGCCTGGCGCTCCCTGATTGAAAGCTGTTGCCGCCGATGTCGATTTTGTAACTGACGTCAAACATTACCCCTCACCCTAACCCTCTCCCCCAAGGGGCGAGGGGATTTTCGGGGGAATGACGCGGTCGTTGTTGATCCTGGATCTGCACTGCGTGATCTCCTAAGCCGCCAAGCGTTGATCAAGCGTGCGCAACAGTTGGTTATAAGATGCGCCGAGCCGATCGAGCCCTTGGGACAGATCTTGGTCCAAGCCCGAGAGTTTTTTATCAAGCACGGCAAAGATGCCGGCGATGTCAAAATTCTGCTTGAGAATGTCTTTGATTTTTTTAAACTCGTCATCAAGGGGTGCGCGGATCAACTGGTCTGGCAGTTTCTTCACCTTATCAATGACGCCTGTGTAGATATCATCCAACCGCTGCACGGTGGTTTGCGGATACAGTTGGGAAACCTCCTCGACAATGAACGGATGCAACGATTGCAGGCTCATTTTCATATCCTCTGGGTAACTGGCCTCCAGAATCAGACGATTGAGACGCAGCATGGCGTCGGTTTTGGCTGCGCCGCTGCTATTGTTGAAACGAATCGAAGCGGCCATGACTTGATTGCGGACCGCGTTGAGACGATACAGCAGCTTCAAAGCGTCGATTCTTTGTTTCCGTTCGTCCTCCGTCGGAGTTGTCCCCGGAGGCGGCGGTTTGACTTTGTCTCCCAGAGCCTGAATCTGCGCGTCTAAATTCATCTTCACGGCGTCAATATTGGCTCCTGCGCACAGATTGGGATCTCGTAAACCAACATTCAAGACTTTGAGCACGTTGTCGCGATTGCCTTTTTGCAGCGAACCGCCCGTGTCATTTTTTAACAGCGTGAGTTCATTGGCGGTGAGCTTACTCTGCAGCAATTGCGCTAGCGCCTCAGCCGCGTTCACGATTTTCCCGGCGAAGCGCACCAGGCCCTGCGGAGCGCCGTTGGCGTCCACAGGGCCGGAGAAGTCGCTCTCAGCAAACGAATTTAAGATCCAGTACGGGCTGAGATCTCCTACGATCTTTTGCACGCGCGCATAGATGGCGTTGAGGATATCCGTCAGCGCCGTCTTAAACGTTTGGATCGCAGCCAGGACTTCGGTGATGACGCTGCGGATGCTGGCGCCAAGGGTGTCGAGCACCTTGGCGACGGCGTCGTCAATCTTCTTGGGCAGCTCGGTCAGCGTGGTCAAAATGTTCTGAATAGCATCGACAGCATCCTTGAACGGCTTGAGTTTTTCCTGAATATGCACCACCATCAGTTTGACCGGGTCGCCAATCTGTTTCTGAAAGATGGCCACGATCACGCCTTGCACTGAACTTTCCTTGAGCGCTTTGAGCTGCGGCAAGGCTGGTCGCAGAATAATGTTTACGGCGGCAACTGCCTTGTCTTGATCTGCTGGAGCCATCATCTTTACCGCAGCGACTACGACTTGCAGTTGGATCACTGGAGTCAGATCCAATTCGCCTAAGAGAAACGTAATTTCCGGGTACCCTGCGTAGCTCGCCTGCAGCGCCTTACGACGATCTTGCAACTGCTTTGCACGCACTGCCGTCGTGACCAGCAACGTATTTAAGTCATCAAGCCGGGGGCGCAACAAGCCGCCGTCGTCAGCCTTCAGTTGTTTCTCAGCGGCGCTGACCACAAGCGGCAGCAGCGCCATCGTTTTGGGGAAGCGCAGCGTGCTTACTTGGGCGGCTAATTGGGTTTGGATCTTTCCCACTGCATCGCTCAGGGTGGTCAGATAGGCCCCACCAAGCGTGTCCTTTAAAATTTGCCAAAAGTCCGCCTGCGCGATTTCCTGTAGCCCACTCTTGGCCAGCAGTTTATCTAGAGAAATAGTGTCTTTAATGGTTTGTAAGATTTTGCCTAATTCAACATCACGCACCTGTTTCAATTGATAATCAGCGATGTCGGTGACATCGGTAATCATCTTAATGAGCGGCGCGGGCGACACGGCGTCCACCAGTTCGGTGAGCTTACCGTAGAGTTTCTGCACCTCGTCAATGATGAGCTGAGGGTCTAACTGTTTGACAATATCAGTGAGATGTTGGTTCGCTTCCTTGAGCGGCGCCAGGAGCTGAGAAGGTTGGAAGCTTTCCAGGGTGCTGATGAATATCTTGTAGAGATCGGAATTGAGAATCAGATCGTTCGCCAGCGAGCCAGGGTTGAAATCGTCGATAATCTTCTCAACCATCAGAGCCTTGTCTTTCAAAAGCTGGATCAGCTCCTGTAGCGGCGCGCGAATCTCGGCAAATGCAGCCATGAGTTCCGGCTTAATGATCTCGTCAACTTTGACCTCTTGAATGACCTTGGCGCCGACTTTCAGCGCGGTTTTCTGGGGCGTGCCCATTTTCGCGACGTCGATGTTTTTAATGGAGCCTTCCAGTTGCCCGGTCTTGTCGACCACTAAATCGAAGACGGGTTTTAATGACGCCTGGCTGATCGTCGTCTCGAACTTTTCAATCCCCTGCCGCGCCTTGGCGAGCGCGTCCTTCACCTCCGGTCGGTTGAGCACGTCGGTAATTTTGCCGAGCAGTTCGCGGATTTTCTGCTCGATTGCGGCAAACACCTGGGTTAAGGTTTTATCTACTTCTACTTGCGCCTTTGCGACGGCTTCGTCCAATTGCTGCTTCAGCTCCTCAACCTTGGTAAAAAACTGCTCGACCCCATCACCAACCATATTGCAACCGTCTTTGACTTTGGTGATCGCGGCGCTGATGTCTACTTTTTTAAGAAACTCCTCGATCTGCGCCTCGACCTCCTGAATTTTCTGTTGGGCGGTCTGCAGAAGATCGTTGACTTGTTTGAGGCGGGTCTCAATTTCCGCCGAGACATTCCGAGCCGTCAACTCGGCGGTGTCAGCCGCTTGCGTGAGATATTGGGTGATCTGCACCGCCATATCTTTGATTTGATTGACAGGGCCAGCGACGCCGTCAAGAATGTCGCCGAGAGATTTTTCCAGTGCATCGAAATAGGGTTGCAAAAAAACCTCATCTGAGGCCGCGAGATCGAGCACTTTGCTGAGCGCCTGACCCAAAGCCGTCGTATCGTTCTTTTGCAGATAGTCCAGCGTCAAGCGGATTTGTTCGATAGATTGAAGCTGCGGGATGACCTGGGCGCGGGCTTCGTTCAAGATCTTGCGCACCTGATCATAATCGTTTGGCCCTAAGATATCGATTTCATCCAACACGTGCTTGTATTGGTCCAGGAACGGCGTGGGCGCGGCTTTTTCGTTTAGGATGGCGAGGGCGTTTTCAACTGAAGCAAGCGGCAGGCGGTTGCCCAGGGTCTGCACCTGATTCGCGTAAATTTCGTCAAGCGACTCAACCGTGAGCGCCGTCATTTTGTCAGTATTCGTGACGGTGTTCACAAACGATTGCACGATCTTCAACGTCATGGTGAGGAGTCGCAACGGCGTGGTGACGCCGGCGTGGGCGAGGCGATTCAGCGGTTCAGTGAGCGCCGAGAAATCCATCAAGGGGACATTCGTATCCAATGTGGGAGAGGGCACATCGACAGGAATGATCTTCGCATTAATTTGACCGATGACCTTGTTAAGGTCAAAGCTCGGGGCCGGCAAATTCACCGGTAGAGGGTTACTGGCGATATTGCCGACAAGAGAATTGGCGTTGATCGATTTGATCTGGTCCAACGGCTGGCTTAACTGACCGGCAAAACCTTCTTTGGTCAGCGACGTCGGCAAGGGCGGCGCCGACAGCCCGCCTCCAAGGTTAGGCGGAGCCTGCCCGATGATCTGCTGCTTGAGAGAATCCACACCCAAGTTCTGCATCCCACCCACAAATTGTGAGGGGTTGAACTGCCCGGTCAGCAGGTCGGAGACCTGCGTGGTTCTCGGTAAATCCTCTAAAATGTTCGGCATCTCCTCACCCTCTTACCGCGTGTTGTGTGTGCGCTAACGAGCCCTGGCCTCCTCGCGCCCAGGCTCTGCCTGGGCGCGGAAGAAGGTGCGAGGCTGAGCCTCATTCACCCTGCAGGCCCAGGCAAAGCCTGGGCCTGAGAAGAAATTTATGGTCATGCAAGGTCACCATCCAGCTATCCACCTAAAATATCCTTTAAGCTGCTAACCGAATCGATCAGCCCGGTTGTTGCTTCCTGCACGGGATCAAGCGCGTTTTTCAACGGTGTAAAGGGATTCGTCAGTTCAGGCAGCGACCCCAGCGCCAGCGCGTCTGGTAAACTCGCAACGTCGAGCAAAGCCTGCGCATCGAGCTTAACTTGGGTGTCGATTGTCTCCGTTCCCATCACCTGCGGCGGCGGCGGAACATATTCCGCCACTACCAACAGATAACTGAACTGGTCAGGGTCCTGAGCCGCTTGCGTCACTTCCAGGCGGTCCACCGTCACTTTACCGGTATATGAGGTTCCCAAAATGTCGGCGATAAAATCTACTGACTCACGTTTGAGGAAAATACCGCGCAGTTTATCAAGACTCTCACCAGCCGTCGGTCCGTAAAAAATGCCTTCAATTTGCAGACGCACCGAGTCGCGCCCCAGGTTTTGTGTCGCATTGCCTTCTTGTCCAGGGATGCGATGGTAGACGAATGCGGCCTGCTCCAGGGTGACGATGCGATGTACGCGGGGGAATTTGACGCCAGCAATTTCAATAGCCATAGTCAACTAATTCCCATAATAACGACGGTACTCATGTTCGATTTCTCGTTCGAGAGATTCCAGGATGGCGTCCACCTCTTCTATAGACAACTTCTCCAACTGTGAGGATTTGCCTGCGAGCCCAAGTGATTCTGAAAGTTCGAGCGGGTTTGGCGCCGTCAGCGCTCGCTGAGCAGTCGCCAAGGAGCGAGAATAACTGGCGTCACGATGAGCCCGGTCTGTTATCGACGTTTGTAGCGCGGGGGAGCGGGTAGTCAGCGGCGTCTGGCGGAGACGCACTTCTTGCCCCGACGGGAAAACCGTATTCCCACCTTTTGCAGAAGGAGAAACCGGAGAGTTGTGCAGCTGCCGCAAAGAAAAATTTCCCCGTGCAGAGCCCGGAGAGAGTGAAGGCGAATCGTGTCGGTCCTCTTCTGTAAAGGATGGAGACAGCGCCTCGGCAAAGTTCTCAGACGGATGCTGAACCTCCGGTAGCGTAGGGCCTGTCATAACCCCGAGGCGGGTCAAGGACTCAATAGTAGGGGGAGTCCCCAGAACAATGGGCTCAGCAGGGCTCTTCTGGCGATCAGGGTCTGGCGTCCCCGAAACCTCGTCGGTCGCAGTAACGAAATTGTTCGTTCTCCGCGAAACCACCGTCTGTGAGGCGGGAGGCGCGTTGTCGCCCGCTTGCAGAAAATCCTCCGCTGCACGCCCAGTGTTGTTAGCATCTCTTGCCATTGTTGCCATAAACTCAGACCCGGCGACAACCGAGTGTTCCGCCGTACTCTCCACAGAAAGCGCCTGTTCATCAATTGACGAGGTCCGCAGTCGAGAGGCGAGGTCTTTCAGGGTGCGGATCACGGGAGAAACGTAAGGCTTAGGTGTTTGTTGTTGATCTGTCCCAGCCTCTTCACGGTCTGAGGCGGCGTCCTCAAATGTAGAGTCTGCGTACAGAGCAAAGGGTCCTGTCGCCTCTGGATTGCTTCCCTGCTTCGTAACTGCTTCCTTTCGAATGGTCGCGAAGGGACGCACAGGAGTAGGATGATTCCCTCCAGGCAGCGCCGTGGGTCCACGCTCTACAAGGAACCCGCTTTCGGTCAATGTCGTTTCTGAGTAGGTCCGCAAGGAACGAGCAGAAACAGGCGGCCAAAGGGAAGGCGCTTTTTTATCATCGGTCAAGAGAACATTTTCTTCTCTAGCAAACGGCTCCACTTGAGTAGTCGAAGGAAAGCCCGAGGTCAGCCATGCCTCTAAGACGAGCAGGTCACTGTCGATGCGCCACAGGTCATGAATCTCTAACTCCAGCGCGGAAAGATCTGGCGAGTCAGCGCGGCTCAAAGGCTGTTCGTCAAACCAGCCCGAGAACGCCGCCTTTAGCAACGACTGAAAATCTTGGCGCAACAATGCGCCCAAGTCGGCTAAGCTGTCTACACTGGCAAATATGGAAGTTTTGCTTTCGTCATTCATGAGTTCGTCTTGGTTTCTTGATCTAACAGTTGGAGATACAGAGAAACCTGAGCCATGGTCATGTCCTGCAGCTGTTGGGGAGTCCAGCCAAAAGCGCGCGCAAGACGGTAGCTCGCCAACACAAGCGAGGATTCAGTCAGCTCGTCGAAGGACTTTTTTTTTCCGTCAAACCGCTGATTTCTCGGATGTGAGCGATCAGAAAGTTTACCAATCCCAGATGGAGCTGCTTTACTTGCTCCAAGGAAAGAGCGGGTTGCACCAGCGACTCTTTAATCATCAATAGCGGAATTAAACTGGGGTCTTGTCGGGTCGCCTTCATGATCAATTGAAAGACGCCTATCGTTAAGGGACGCAGTTGGACAATCACGTCTTGTAT
>JACXTT010001843.1_pt1 | contig 34581 bp, 31 predicted proteins | sample 9270951 | NCBI WGS metagenome assembly JACXTT01 (sample SAMN15532306, study PRJNA645909) | rock metagenome | isolation source: weathered quartz diorite | place: Puerto Rico | collected 2017-06-21 | reverse complement strand
GCAAACGGCGCGCTCAAGCTGGACAACCCGTTGCCGCTTCAGGAAAATGAGCGCGTCAAGGTCACGGTCCAACAAACCGAATCCGCCGGCGAACTTACGTACGGCTTGATCGGCTGGACTGGCGATCCCGAAGTGGTCCGCCGCGTCGCACTGGATCCTGAATTCGGCATACAGGAGGCGCCATGACATTCGGGGACATTGGCGCCGGGCAACTCGTTTTCGTTGATGCGAATACGTTTGTCTACGCATTGGCCCCTGAACCGACGCTCGGCCCGCCGTGCTTTCAGTTTCTCGAGCGAATCCGCCTGAAGGAGATCGAGGGCTTCACCTCCGCCCAGGTTCTTAGCGACGTTGCCCATCGGTTGATGTCCCTGGAAGCCTGTGCGACTTTTGCCTGGCCTTACGCCAGCATTGCGAATCGTCTGAAACGTCACCCAGCAGAAATTAGCAAACTTCAAAGATTTCGACAGGCACTTGACCAGATCTTCGCCATCGGCATGCACATCTTGCCGGTTACTCCGCAAGACGTCCTCTTGGCCGGTGATCTCAGCCGCCAACACGGCATGCTCAGCGGCGATGGCCTCATTCCGGCGATTATGCAAGGCCGAAGTCTTACGGGGCTCGCTAGCAACGATGCCGATTTTGACCGAGTGCCGGGATTCACTCGTTACGCGCCGCTCTGAGTCCATACCGAGAGCGATGATGGCGAGCAGGTGTTCGACCTGTGGGAAGTGAACCAGGACGCCGAGTATCATGAGGCCGGCAAGGCAGGGGATCAGCAACAGATTGCGAGTGGGGCGACGGGGTTGAGGGCGGTGCCGACACGCGTCAAAGAAGAGGAGAAGGCGACGGCGGCGTCGTGATGTTTGCAGCAAACTTCAGTTGGCAAACTGGAGCGCGCACGCAACGCCTTTTTCTTCATTGAGTTGCGATTTGCATGCTTACAGTCTGCCAACTCGTGAGGGGGATACCTTCAAGGCTTACTCAACTGACTTTGACAAAACCGGGCGATCTTGCGGCCGAGCGCTGCAAGTCGCCCTGGTTGCGTTTCACATTCCCATACGACAAGCACACGCCAGCCGGCTTTCCGCCATTGCTTGAGCGTTTCCTTATCGCGGCAAGCGTTGCGTTGCAGCTTCGCCAGCCAGTAGGAACGCCGCGATGACGGGATACGGCAACGCTTGCAGCCGTGCAGATGCCAGAAGCAGCCGCGCACGTCGATAATCTTGCCCAGCCGCGGAAACACCAGATCGGGCTTGCCCGGCAAATCGGCGACATGCAAGCGGAAGCGATAGCCGAGGCCGTGAGCAAGCCGACGGACGACCAGCTCCGGGGTGGTGTGGACGGACTTCACGGCGGCCATCACGCGGGAGCGCTCGGCTTTGCTGATATTGTCGGCCATTTTTTGTGATGCTCCTAATTTGGGAGCAATCCCGTCCCGTGGTAGACTCCATTCTATTGCATCGAGATTTCACTTTGGAGACTACCATGAACGCGAATCAAGAAGCAATCATCCGAGCAGATTTCTTGAGATGGAGCGGTGGCACGGCACCAGGCTCGCCGTTCGAGATTTTCACCTACTGTGAGCTTACTCTGCCTAGGGAATATGACAAAGAAGAGGCACGCTTGATGCTGAAGGCGTGGATGGAAAAAGCGTGGCAGGAAGACCCGGAGATCGAGAATCCAAAGGATTATTTCAATGTGTTCCTTCGCGGCAACGGACCCGGTGATCAAACCTAAGCATCATCCGGGGCACTGCTAACGATTCGCAAACCGCTGCTGCCTACGCCGGGCAGCCAGACATCGTTGTATCTTTTGAAGAGGGCCACCAGGGTCTCGTTGATCAAAGCGGCTTCGAATTTGCCTATCTCCGAAACGTTCTGACCGAGGAACAATTCCAAGTCCGCGACCACGACTCGATTCCGATGTTGTGACTCAAAAGCAGCGTCGACAACATTATCCCACTTTTCCCGGAGACTTGAACGAACGCCGAGCCATACGTCCAACCCGGTGTCACACAGAATAGACTTCAACTGATCAAGATGCCCTGAATCGGGAGGATTTACAGTAACTTCAATCGCGGTTGTACCCACGCAGAAATCAGCAGGTCCGCGCGCCGTGTTAACGTTTTTCGGCGTAACCACGTCCGGGCCAAGGCGCAGCTGCAACTTCGCGCCCACCAAATACTCGGCCACATCTTTCGCTCGCTTCTTGTCCTGCGCTTGATCTAGGATGTCTTTAATTATTGCGACGGCTGTACCGGTTCCGAATCTTGCTACGAGTGGCTTGTCTTCGCTTATGGCTCGCAACCGGGTTCCCGCAACGGTGCCGAGTCCGTCGAGGTAAAGATCCCTTTCGCCGCTTGACATCTCTGGAAAGCCGGCACTTGTGAGCCACCGGAAAAATGGCTCAATCCATGCCCCAACATTATTGGCTCGGCGTCCGAATTCTTCTACTACTCCTGTTACGCCATGGCGCTCGAGGGCGCGCGCGACATGATCGTTATGTTCGATAAGTTGGGCGTGACTCGCAGTGAGATGGTCGTGGACCTGCAATGTAGGCTGCACGCGTAGTCGTTCGAGAAGCGCCATGAAGGTGGACAGCCTACCGGGAATATTCCTTTCCCCTTGCCGCATGTGTTCATCGAGCCAACCATCAAAACTCTCTGGGGCCATCGCTCGTTTTTTCCTTTTCCGTTTCGCCATCGAAATGCTCGCTCACGGATCAGATCGGGTAGACAGAAATATCACAACGCACCGCGCAAGCACAAATCCACTCAACCACTGGCACGCAGACGGCATCACCAAATCCAAACAATGCTTGATTCAGCGGAACATCAATAATATAGTCGTCAGGCACGCCTTGAAGTCGCGCACATTCGCGCGCGGTTACCAAGCGTACCTGAAAAGTTCCTCGTCCCGCTTTGAATAGGATCTGGCGCCCGCTTCCCCCGCGCGGAGTGCGGAGACAGCCTGCTATACCGTCCGTCCGCAACTCAGCCATGCTCTTCCCATGTCGGACACGCCGGAATGCAGTTGCGTAAGTAAAGGTGGGGCGGGCGATCATTCTCGCCGCTTCTTTAGCGTGGCGTTCGCTCATTTGGTTGACGAAGTATTCGGCCCGCTCCGGGCTCCACCAATGCGGATCATCGTCAGGCAGGTTTTCGGCAATATCGGCGAGGCGCATGGTTCCCTTCGGAAGCGACGGAAGGTCGCGAAGATTCCATCGAATGTTGTCACGTGAATGGATGAAATCGAGCAACGACGGCGGGCGCGCCTCGCTGATAAAGGCCGCGTTTCGGCATTGCTGTCCGCCATCGCGTTGGGCGACCACAAAGAGTCGAGCACGACTCTGCGGCACCCAATGGACCGCATTTAGAATGAACGCATCGACGAGGTATCCGAGCTCGTTGAGCGCCAACAGCGCCTTCTCGAAGTCAGCCCCGCCTTTGCTCATCAAGAACCCTACCACATTCTCCACCAGCACCAGCGGCGGCCGGCGTTTCCCCAGTTTCCGCAGGATTTCGATGAAGCCCCAGAAGGCGGACGATTGCTTGCCGTCCAGGCCGTCCCATTTGCCGGCGATGGAAAGGTCGTTGCACGGGAACGACGCGGTGAACAAGTCGCAGGTCGGGATATCGTCAACGTCGAGGAGATGAATGTCGCCCAGGCGCAGATGATCGTCGTTGGGCCAATTGTGCCGATACATCTCCGCTTTGTCCGGGTCGATGTCGTTGGCGAAGACGACCTCCCAGCCCTGACGTTCCAACGCCAGGCGCACGAGACCGATCCCCGCAAAAAACTCGGCGGCGCGAAATCGGCGCGTTTCACTCGGCGGCTGGGCGACGGAGAGTCGGAACTTGCCTGGCGTCAACTTCTCCAGGGCAAGAAATCCCCCCGCCTTGATCCCGTGAAATTCGTAAAACCGCCGAACCCAGCTGCGGCCCCGGAGGAAGCCGCGCGGCTTTCCCGATTTCGCGTCGCTGCCGATATCGGTGGTGACGGTTTCGTTCAATCCATCGAGAACAATTTCGATACCACCGCGCCCGTTGCCGTTTCGCTTGGAGCCGCCGAAAGCGGCCTTGGGAAAGAAATCGTAATGGCCATTAACGTAAAGATGGAACTGGCGCAGGTTGCCTGCGGTGACCTGAAGAAGGCGTTTGCGATCCGTCATGGCTTTGTTTCAGCGAGTTCGGTGGAGTAAATCTCCATTCGCGTTATTCTATCGATTGGCGGGCACCTGGACGTCATGTCCCGCTTGCCCCAACAAGGCGACGAGCAGAGCGTCCGCGGAATCGTCGTCGAGATATAGCCTCATGACCGATTGACCCGCGCCCCAACTTGCGGAAGTTGGCCCGTCCCCTGCATCAAGGCCTGTTCGCGCTCCCAGTCCTCGCGAAGCTCAGGAGGATCCGATTCACAATAGGCGATTGCTTCATAAACGACATCCAGAGGCAATCCGTAAGCCGCGGCGACTTCTGCGGGACTGCGGGAATCATCCCCAAGAGTTTGGCCATAGAGCGTTCGAGCGGCGACCCAGCGATCCTTGACGAATAACTGCTTGTAAGCCGACTTCGGCTTGCGATCCAGATACTTCCATCTCTTTTCGGTATTCACGTTCTCACCTCACCGTTTTCCTCGAACCGCGTAGGAATTCTACGTCATGTGGCGAACCTTTCGCAACGTGTGATTTGTCCGAAGTGTCTTTACACCCGGCTGGGCGCGATTTCGCGCTCGGGTTCATGGGTCGGCTCGCGCGGTTGTCGCTCGGCGGCCTTCTTGTGATACAATAACGGCAAGAAGGGAGGACCGCCATGCCGTTGCGCGATCATTTTCGGCCGCCGCTGGACAGCAAGAGGTCTTGGGACGAAGTTCACGGCTGTTGGCCGGCGATGATAACTTTGATATTGAATCGCAAGTTGCCGCATCGCTATGTTGCCGCGCCGCAGGTGCATCTGGGCACTTTTGCCCAGATCGACGTGACGGCATTTGAGCAGGAAGACGACGACATCGGCGTCCTTGGAACCGCGAGCGTAAATGGCGGCGTGGCCACCGCCGTATGGTCCCCGGCGCGACCGACATTGACGGTCGCCACCGATCTCCCCGCCCAGGACGAATATGAGGTCCGCGTTTACGATGAGAAGCACGGCCGACGTTTGGTGGCGGCCATCGAAATCGTCAGCCCCGCCAACAAGGATCGGCCCGAACATCGCCGGGCCTTTGTCGCCAAGTGCGTCGCCTTGCTTCAGAACCAGGTGTCGGTGACGATTGTCGATGTCGTCACCGTCCGCACCGACAATCTGTATGCGGAGATGCTCGAAGTCATCGGCCAAGCCGATCCGTCGCTCGGCCAAGAGGCGCCGGCCATCTATGCCGTGGCGTGCCGGGCAACCAAGCCCCAGCTAAAGCCGGGTGAGCCGTGGCAACTCCAGACATGGCTCCATCCGCTTCAGCTAGGGCAATCGCTGCCGACACTGCCGCTGTGGCTGGCCGCCAACTACTCGGTGCCACTTGAACTGGAAGAGACCTACGAGGAAACGTGCAAGGCGCTGCGTATCTCGTGAGTATATTGAACCGCCCCGGTTCACACTTCAGCCGGCGCCATTCGCTGCCGCCGAGATGCCTTGCCACAGGCGACTCCAGAAATTGCAAGGTCGGTTGCGTCGTCCCCTCCCTTGGGCGTGCGGATTCATTGCGCGGAGGGGGTGTCTGTGTGTGTGCGCGACGAATCGGCGCAACGTCTTGGCAACCATCGGTTTCTTGATCGAGAATTCGGTGCACGCCGTCTACCGTCCGCGGTGCCATCGCGAGGACAAACGGCGATTGCACTTGCTTTCGAAAAAATATCGGCGAAGATCCGTGGCAGTGTTAACACGGCGTTCGATGCACGGTTGCATGGACGATTGACGTTGCCGCGCGAATCGAGGAGTCGAAATGCCCGACTGGTTCTATCGAACGGTAGCGCAGCCGGTGCTGTTTCGGCTGCCGGCGGTGACGGCGCGGAACCTGGCGTTGGATATGATGGGCCGGCTGGCGCGGTTGCCGCTCGGGTCGATGGTGATCGATTTTCTCGGCCACATGCGCGCCGACCCGCGCTTGCGCTGCGCGCATCGCGGCATCGAATTTCCGACGGCGGTCGGGCTTGGCCCGGGGCTCGACGCGAAGGCGCTGGCGCTGCCGGCGCTGGCGCGGTTCGGCGTCGGCTTTCTCGAAATCGGGCCGGTGACGCTCAACGGCTGCGGCGCCGGCCAGCCGCTGGAACGGCGCGTCGAGCAAGAAGCGATCTGGCTGCCCGACCCGCCGGAGAGTTTGAGCCTTCACGAGGCGGCGCCGCGCGTCGCCGAGGCGTTCACGCTCGGACTGCCGCTGATCGTGCGGCTCGGCTGCGCCGCGGCCGAGGAGTGCGCGCGCTTGATTCGCGAACTGGCCCCGCATGTTCATTTCTTCTCGTTTAACACGCTTCAGGTTGCGCTTGCTGAGGGCTGGCCGATCGAGCACTGGACCGCGCAGGTGCGGGCAGTCGTCGACGCAGCGCAGGCTCGCCCGATCCTTCTGTGCGTGCCGGCCGGTCTCGACGCCGCGAAGATGGAGCCGTTCATCGATGCGGCATTGCATACGGGAGCCGGCGGCGTATTGATTGACGGCAGCGTGCGCGCCGAGACGGGCGGCCGACTGATCGGTCTGCCCGCGCGCTGGCCGGCGCTGGCGCACGTACGCAAGCTGCGCGAGCGTCACGGCGCCGGCTTGTTCTTGATCGCGGCTGGCGGCATCCACGAACCCGAGGATGCGCTGGCGCTGCGGCACGCCGGCGCCGATCTCGTGCAAGTCGATACCGGCCTGGTGTACTCCGGGCCGGGCTTGCCCAAACGCATCAACGACGCGCTGCTCTTCGAGGCGACGCGAAATGCGCCAGCGGAAAAGCCCGACCGCCCCGCGGCGATGAGTTGGTTCTGGACATTTCTCATGGGCGCGGGCATGTTGTTCGGCAGCGTGCTGGCTCTCGGTATCGCGGCCACGCGCGTCGTGCTCCCCTATGACGAAGCCTACCTCGGCATGTCGCGCGACGAGCTGACGAAGATCAACCCGCGTCTGCTCGCGTTCATGGCCCACGACCGCGTCAGCGTCGCCGGCACCATGGTCGCCATCGGCGTCATGTACGTCGGGCTGTCGCTGTTCGGCATCCGCCGCGGGCTGCACTGGGCCCAGCTTGCCGTCTTCTTCTCGGCTTTCACCGGCTTCGCGTCGTTCTTCCTTTTCCTGGGCTTCGATTACCTCGACCCGTTTCATGCCTTCGTCACGGTCGCCCTCCTGCAACTGCTGCTCCTGGGCGTCCATGCCCGGCTCGGCACGCATGTTCCCGACGTCGCTCCTTCTTTGCGCGGCGATGCCGCCTGGCGGCGCGGACTATGGGGGCAGCTCTTGCTGATCCTGCACGGCTGCGGCCTGCTCGGCGCCGGCGTCATGATCTCATCAATTGGCGTCACGCATGTGTTCGTCCACGAGGATCTCGACTTCATGCAGACGACCGCCGACGCGCTGCTCGCCAACCCGCGGCTGGTGCCGCTGGTCGCGCACGACCGCGCCACCTTCGGCGGGATGCTTCTGTCCAGCGGCTGGGTGTTCCTGCTGTCCGCCATGTGGGGCTTCCGCAACGGCTCCGCCTGGCTGTGGTGGACGCACCTCATCGCCGGATCGGCGGCATACGCGGCGGCCATCGGCGTTCACTACGCGGTCGGCTACACCAACGTCGTCCACCTGCTGCCCGCCTTCGCCGGCCTCACGATCTACGCTCTCGCGCTGGCGTTGTCGTACTCCTATCTCTGCAAGTCGGTCGGCCACGGTTCAAGCTAGCCGCGTGTGCCTTCCGGGCCGGTTGGTAGGAAGGTTCTGACTCGTCATCTTCTGGGTGAAGGACTTCCCCATCCAGCGGAGAATTTGGCCATGAGATCTCGCGCGTTCCTGAATTCCTTGCTCGCGGCAGCGATCAGTATTTCTCCCGTGGTTGCCGGAGAAGATGCGAAGAAGCCTCGTCAAGAGAAAAACGAGCACGTTTTGACCGATTTGGAACGCGCTTGCCGAAAGATGCTGAACATGCAGATCGGAGTCCAGAACGGCGTGAAAACCCTTCACGCCTCTATCGAAGGAAACGGCGACAAGAAACCGCGGCCAAGCGACAAAGAGGCCGCGCTCGAGCTCGCGGACAACATGAAGGCCATCATCAAGGAAGTGAACAAGGCCATTGCCAAGCTGGAGGCAGACGGTGCGGCCGTCGCGTTTCCCGAGGTCTTTCGTCAGCTGCGCGACGATATGAAGAACATGCAGGGCCGGCTGGAGACGGGCGACGCCGGCACGGGCACGCAAGCCATCGGGGAGGACATCATCGATGCGCTCCGGGAGATGATCGAGCCTTTCCGTTGACGGCCAATCAACGGGGCCCGGTCGGGGCCTTCCATGAAATCAAAAGTCGGGATACACCTCCTCACGGCCCGCGATGGTGACCAGGGCGCGCAGAACCTCGGGCGACACGGTCGCGGGGATGCTTCGGACCGTGCCGTCGACGAAGAGCGTGTTGGCGATAATCGGGTTCGAGCGAAAGAAAGTGTCGCTTTTGTGCTTCATGCCGAATGGAGCGCCGGCACCGATGTATTCCATCTCATCGGACGCCAGGCTGCGAACGGTAAACAGTCCCCCCGCGGCCCAGCTGCCGTTGTCGGCAACCGTCTCCATGACGGCAATCGTGCAGTGTGAGCCGTCCTTGATGTCGGACAGGGCGATGCGGCGTGTATAGCCAAAGAAGCCGGTGTTTGACTGCTCCTTTGGCAAGAACGGAGCGTCGGCGCCGATTCCCGCCAGGCCGACGTAGTGCGTATGGCCGTTCACCAATTCTGGATGAGCCGGACACAGGAAGACGAGAATCGAGGCCGACACGGGCCGGGAGTTTTCCTCGGCATCCCAGGCAGCCTTCCATTTGATCTGCTCGGCCACAGCGTTCTGCTCCACGAAGGGCAGAATCGCCGCCAGCCAGCTCAGGCGTTTTTCGGCAGGCAATCCGTCGGCGTCTGCCGTCCCGGCCGGAAAATGGCGGTGGATATCGTGATAGGTGTGAAGAGCGAGGCCCATCTGCTTGAGATTGTTCGCACACTGCGAACGGGCCGCTGCTTCGCGCACCTTTCAGGTCGCCGGGATCACCAGGGCTATGACGACGGCGATGACGGCGATCACCACCAGGGTTTCAATCAGTGAGAATGCAGGTCGTTGAGCCATAACGCCTCCGAGATGAGAGGGCACACGGGTTGCGGAATGGGACGGTTCGACATGACGAATATCATCGTAACCGCCGATCGCGGCCTTGGCAACCGGAAAGGCAATCATGGAACGAGCGTGTTGATTACACGCGGCAGCTGCTGGGGGTTTCCCGCCGCATGAGTTTGCATAAAAAGAATGCTAACATGGTATGCACAACCCGGCAGACACACCCGCTGCCGGGGGTGCGGTTACTCAACGGGTTCGCATCAGAAGGAGTTGCAACATGGGCAAGTGGATGTTCGCGTGTGCCGTTGTTACCGTGGCCGGCTTTTTGGCCGAGCCAGCACAGGCGCAGGAAGTGATCACGACCGCGCCGAAAGCCGTTACCTCGGCCGAAACCGTCACGGTTACGCCCCGCGGCGGCGTCCTGCAACGGTTGCGCGAGCGGCGCGGCATGACGGTCGTCAGCCAGAGCGTCACTACGGCGCCGGCCGTCGCCACGACGACGACGCCGGGCACGGTGGTGCAGGCGCAGGCCACCCAGACCCCGGCGGCCGTCCAGACGCAAGTCGTCGAGACGCGTCAAGGCATTCTGGTCCGTCTGCGCGATCGCCGCGTTCGCTAGGTTGTCTGCTGCAATGACATGCGACGGCTCGCAGGCGCACTCCTGCGAGCCGTTTTCGTCCCACATCCCAATCTTCTTCCGCCATCATGTTCCACGCCAACGGACCGACCTTCTGGGAACTGGCCGTCCAGGCCCTTTCTTCGACGGAGCGCGGCTACGACCTGCTCGCGCCAAAGTTCGACTACACGCCGTTTCGCACGCCGGATGTCATTCTCGACCAGGTCGCTGAACACCTGCGGACGCTCGGCCCGTTCGAGGCCGGGCTCGACATTTGCTGCGGCACCGGAGCGGCCATGCGCATGCTGCGGCCGTTCTGCCGGGACCGCGTGGTCGGCCTGGACGTCAGCGCCGGGATGCTGGCCGAGGCGAGCCGGCGCAGCGCCGACGCGCCGGGCACGGCCGAGTTGCAGTTCGTTCGCGCCGACGCTCTGCGGATGCCGTTCGAGTCGGCGTTCGAAATTGCCGTTTGTTTCGGCGCCTTTGGCCACATCCTGACGAAAGACGAGCCGCGTTTCGTCGCCCAGGTCGCGCAAGCGCTGCGGCCCGGCGGACGATTCGTGTTCGTGACCTCGCACCTGCCGCCGTTGTGGTCGCCGGGCTACTGGCTGGCACGCGGGTTCAACGGAGCGATGCGCGTGCGCAACTTGCTGCGCTCGCCGCCGTTCATCATGTACTATCTGACGTTTCTCTTGCCCGCGGCGCAGAAGCAACTCGAAGCCGCCGGGTTTGACGTGGCAGTCAAAGAAACCGGTCTGGATTGGCCGTGGCGCGGCTTGCGTCTGGTCACGGCAACGAAGCGCAGCGATCTAGCATAAAGACAGCGGCGCGCAGGTTCCTGCGGCCTTCACTCAATTGCCACGTGCGCCCGGCAGGTTGCGTCGGCCGGTGAGCGCGCGAATGCCGAAGTTTAGCAGCATGACAAGCGTCAACAGCACGAGTGCGGCGGCCCAGGCTTGGCGATGCCAATCCTCGTACGGACTGACGGCATACTGGAAGATGTAGACCGGCAGGGACGGCGTGAAGTCGCTCATCGAATCGGGCCAGTAGCGGTTGCTGCCCGCAGTCAGGAGCAACGGCGCCGTTTCGCCGACGATGCGGGCGATGGCCAGGAAGACCGCCGTGATGATCGCCGGCAGCGCTGCCGGCACCGTCACGCGCAACAGCGTCTGCCAGTTGCTCGCCCCCAGCGCCAGGCTGGCGTCGCGCAGCGATTGCGGCACCAGCTTGAGCGCTTCTTCCGAGGCACGCATGACGATCGGCACCATCATGACCGCCAGGGCGAACGCGCCAGCCCAGCCGAATAGCGTCGGCTTCCCGAAGGCCAGCTGCGACGCCTGAATGATCAGGCTGTAGGAGAAAATGCCGATGACGATAGACGGAACGCCGCCGAGCAGTTCACCGACGAAGCGGACCGTGGGGGCCAGGAATCGATCGGGATACTCTGTGAGATAGATGGCGGCCATCAAGCCGATCGGGACCGCCAGCAGGCTCGCCATGCCGACCAGGATGCCGCTGCCGACAATCGCGTTGGCCATGCCGCCCCCCGCTTCGCCAACCGCCGACGGGAGCCGCACGAAGAATTCCCAGCTCACCGAGCCGATGCCTCGAACGACGAGATAGCCGAGAATCAAGAACAGCGAGCCGACCGTGATGACCAGGCACATCCCCAGCACCACCGTCATCACACGATTCAACCAGCGTGAGAAGCGGACGTTGCCATTCGAAGTGACGGAGACGGCGCCGCGCGGCCACCAACCCGACATCCAGACCGTGAACCGCGATTCGCCGCCGACTTGCCCGACGCGCCAAATCAGCAGCCGGGCCAGCGCGTTGACGATAACCGTGACCAGGAAGAGCACGAGCCCCAACTCCACGAGAGCCGACAGGTACAGGTCATAAGTCGCCTCGGCAAACTGGTTGGCAATGACGCTAGCAATCGTGTCACCTTTGGCGAAGAGCGAGAACTTGATGGACGGGCTGTTGCCGATAAGCATGGTGACGGCCATGGTCTCGCCGAGCGCGCGTCCCAGGGCCAGGAAGCAGGCGCCGGTGATGCCCGGGCGGGCGTAGGGGAGCAGCACCGACCAGATCATCTGCCAGCGCGTGGCGCCGAGGGCGAGGGCGGCTTCACGCTGCGCGGCGGGGACGGCTCGGCATACGTCGTAGGAAACGGCGGTCACGTACGGGACGACCATGATGGCGAGGATGATACCCGCCGGCAGAATGCCGACGCCGCCGAAGTTCGGCCCGCCCATCCAGCTCACCATTTGCTGTAAAGAGGGGCCAAGAACGAACATGCCCCAGAAGCCGAAGACGACGCTGGGCACCGCCGCCAGCATCTCAACGAGAAACGAGCCGGCGCGCCGCAGCCAGTGCGGCGCGATATCGGAAAGGAACGCCGCTGTGCCGACGCCCAGCGGCACCGCGATCAGCATCGCCAGGAGAGACGACGCCAGCGTGCCGTAGACGAAGGCCAGCGAGCCGAACACGCGGTGATCTTCTTCCGGGTCCCATTCCCGGCCGGTGAAGAAGCTGAGGCCATTCGTGTGGATGGACAGCCAGGCCATCCAAGTAATAACGGTCAGCAGCAGTAGGGCGATCAGGATGACCAAGAGAGCGGCGCCCGAGCACAGAACCCGCGTGAGTTTATCACCGAGCTTGCCCGGTAGGCGAAAGCGCGAAGAGGCCGGATGCGAAGTCGGCGCATTGGATGTTGGTGACGAGACCATGGTTCTCCCGAGATTAGCAAAACTTCTGCGAAGGTTCGTCACTCGCCCGCCTTCGCGCCGGCGAGCATCTTCTCGGCGCGTTCCGAGAGCCCCTTCGGCAGCGGCGCGTAGTGGAGATCGCGTGTATGTTTCTGGCCGCCGTCTTCGCGGACCAGCCAGCGCAGGAAACTCACCGTCTCCTGGCCCTTGGCGCCGGACTGCTTCTCGAAAATCAGAGCCCAGACGGTGCCGCAGATCGGATAGGAGCCTTTGCCGGGCGCGTTCGTGATGGAGAAGCGCAAGTCCTCGGGAATCTGACTCATGGAATTGTCCGCGGCCACTGTCGTAGCTTCCAGGCTGCCGAGGACAAATTCCTTCTCCTGGTTTTGCACGGCGGCGAACTTGATCTGGTTTTGCAATGCATAGGTCATCTCGACGTACCCAATCGATCCGCCGTTCAGTTTCACTTGGCCGGCGACGCCTTCGCTCCCCTTGGCGCCGACGGTGTCCTCGTGCCATTTGAGGGACGTGCTGACGCCGACTTCTTTTTTCCACTCCGGACTGACCTTGGCGAGGTAGTCAGCGAAGATGTGCGTCGTGCCGCTGCCGTCGGAGCGGTGGACGACGACGATATTCTTGGCGGGGAGTTTGTCCGCGCTTTTCGGATTGATCGCCTTGATGCGGTCATCGTCCCACTTGGTGATCTTGCGCATGAAGATGTCGGCCAGCACCGGCCCGCTCAGCTGGACGGTCTCCTCGACTTCGGACAGGTTGTACGCTGCCACGACGGCGCCGAGCACCAGCGGAATGTGCAGAACGTTGCCGCCGCTCTTCTTGGCCTTCTCCAGCTGCTCGGCGTTGAGCGGGGCGTCGGAGCAGCCGAACTCGAATTCCTTGGACATGAATTTCTGGATGCCGCCCCCAGAGCCGATCGATTGATAGTTGATCTGAACGCCCTTATCCGTCTCGTAAAGCGCGGCCCATTTGCTCATCATCGGATAGACAAAGGTGGACCCGCCGCCGTTCAAGCGCGGCTTGGCGGCCTGGCCGCCATTGTCTCGATTGCAGCCGGCGAGTGCTAGTAGACCAAGGCTCAGACAAATCACGAATTTGCTCGACATGGAATTCTCCGCTAAGGAACCATTTTGCCAAGGCGCATGCTGTTTCGCTGCACTGGCATTATCAACCATGCTGCTGATATCGGTAACCCGGTTCACCCATTTCGATTGCAAACTTCACCGTTCCTTCACAAAGCCCCCCCTGCCGCTCCTACAACAATGGCATGTGGCGATCGCGCGTCTTCTGGCGTCTCTTTGGCGCTTACTGCCTCCTGTTGGCGTTTTCTCTGACCTTCCTGGGCTGGATATTGATCCGGCGCATCGAAGCGCATCTTCTGGACGAGATTCGCCAGAACCTCGAAACCAAGACGCTGCTGGTGGGCGAACTGGCCGATCGATACAGCGAGCCCCAGCTCCAACCGCATATGATCCGGCTTGCTGGTGAAATCGACGCCCGCATCACCTTGATCGCCGCCGACGGCAAAGTGCTGGCCGACTCCTCCGGACCCATCGATCAGATCGAGAACCATCGCGATCGGCCCGAGGTGCGCGACGCCGAGACTTCCGGGATCGGCGTGCGGACGCGCTACAGCGGCACTGTCCATGAACCGATGATGTATGTAGCGCGGCGTCACCATACGGGCCCCGTGCGTTACGTGCGTCTGGCGCTGCCGCTGGACGTCGTCGCCGCCGAGATTCGCTGGCTTGCCGGCGTCGTCTGGACCACGATCGGCATTACGCTCATGCTCGCCTTGCTCCTCAGCTTCATCATCGCCCGCCGCATCATCGCGCCGCTCGTGGAACTCGCGGCCGCCGCCAATTCGATCGTCCAGGGCGACTACGGGAAGCGGGTGCTGGTCAACTCGACCGACGAGGTCGGCGCTCTGGCCGCCTCGTTCAACGAAATGAGCGCCGCCTGCGCCAGTCAGATGACGCAGATGCACGATGATCGCCAGCAGCTCCTGGCCATCTTCCGCAGCATGGTCGAAGGGGTCGTTGTCATTGACGCCGATCAGAGTGTCCAGTTTCTCAACGAGGCCGCCAGCCAGCTTCTGAACGTGCCGATGGAGTCGGCCCAGGGCCGCAAGATCTGGTATCTTTTCCGCAACCGTCAGCTGGGCGAGGCAGTCGAAAAGGTCCTCGCCGCGGAGGAGCCGTATCGCTGCGAGCTGGAATGGCAGGGCAGCGAGCGAATGGTGTTCGCGGTCCACGGCACGCGCCTGCCCGGCGACCCGGTCCGCGGGGCGGTGCTGGTGTTTCATGACATCACCAATCTCCGTAAACTGGAACGGGTTCGGCAAGATTTCGTCGCCAACGTCTCGCACGAGTTGAAGACGCCGCTGGCGGCGATTAAGGCGACGGTCGAGACCTTGTTGGACGGTGCCCTGCAAGACCCGCAGCACAACGTGCGCTTTCTCGAGCGCGTGCGTGAAAATGCCGAGCGGCTGCATCGGCTCGTTCATGATTTGCTGACGCTGGGCCGGATCGAATCGGGCCAGGAGACCATGGAAGTCCGCGCCGTCCCGCTACACGCAGTCGTGGCGTCCTGCGTCGCGCGCCAGGCGGATCGCGTCCATGCCAAGGGCTTGCAGTTCGTGCAAGTCGAACCCAAGGAACCCCTCGACGCCGCGGCAGACGAAGAGGCGCTCGCTGAGATCATCGACAACCTGCTTGACAACGCGATCATGTACACTCCGGCCGGCACGATCAAACTGCGCTGGTTTGCCGACGGCAACGACGCCGTGTTGCAAGTGGAAGATTCGGGAGTCGGCATTCCCGAAAAGGACCTGCCGCGCGTCTTCGAGCGTTTCTACCGGGTGGACAAGGCGCGCAGCCGCGAGCTAGGCGGCACCGGGCTGGGCTTGAGCATCGTCAAGCACCTCGTGCAAACGCTGGGCGGCAGTATCACCGCGGCCAGCCAGGTGGGGATCGGCAGCACCTTCACTGTGCGCCTGCCGCGGGCGCCGCTGGCGGCCTAGCTTGCGCCGGACGACACGTTACGCCGCGGCGGCAGGCTCCATTCGTTTCCCACCGAATCTTCACCGATTCTACACAATTGCTTCCTATTCTGACCCGGATGAACGCATCAATCAATCGGCTTCCGAGGTGTCCCGTGGAAACTGCAATGACCTCCGTCGCCCCGGGCGGTTTTGCCAAGATCATGGTGGAAAGGCAGGAAGCCGGGCGATCCCTTCCCAATGTGAATGGCCATCGGCTCAAAATAGAGAGCCGTAACCTGTGCTTCTGGTACGGCCAGACGCAGGCGCTCTTCGACATCAGCATGGCGATTCCCGAACGCTGCGTCACCGCGCTCATCGGGCCGTCGGGCTGCGGCAAGTCCACGTTCCTGCGCACGCTCAACCGCATGAACGAGGTCATTGACGGCGTTCGGCACCAGGGGCAGATTTTCCTGGCAGGGCAGGAAATCTACGGCCGCGGCATGGATGAGGTGACGCTGCGCAAGCGCGTCGGCATGGTGTTTCAGAAATCCAACCCATTTCCCAAGAGCGTGTTCGAGAATGTCGCCTACGGTCCCCGTGTCGCCGGCATCGGCAGTCGCGGCGTGCTTGCCGACATCGTCGAACGTTGCCTCCGCCGTGCCGCACTCTGGGAAGAAGTCAAGGACCGGCTCTGGGATTCCGCCCTGCGTCTATCCGGCGGCCAGCAGCAGCGTCTGTGCATCGCCCGCGCCCTGGCGACCGAGCCGGAGGTCTTGCTCATGGACGAACCCGCGTCCGCCCTCGACCCGGCTTCGACGGCTCGCATCGAAGACCTGGTCTATGAGTTGAAACAGAACTACACCATCGTCCTCGTCACGCACAATATGCAGCAGGCCGCTCGTGTCTCCGACATGACCGGCTTTTTCTTCCAGGGCCGCCTGATCGAAATGGGCTCGACCGATCAGATGTTCACCCGGCCCGACAAGAAGGAAACGGAAGACTATATCACCGGACGATTTGGTTGAGAACATCTCTCCTCTTTGCCGCCGGAGAGGGATTGACGTGAGGAAGTCATGGCGATTCATCTGAATCGAGATCTGGAAAACTTGCAACGTCGGGTACTGTCGCTGGCGTCGGCTGTCGAGCAAACCGTCGATCGGGCCATGCGTGCCTTGTTCGATCGCGATCTCGAACTTGCGACGGCGCTGATGGAATCCGATACGCCAATCGACATGGAGGAAAACCAGATCGAGGAAGATTGCCTAAAGATTTTGGCCCTGCACCAGCCGGTCGCCGTGGACCTGCGCCGCGTGGCGTCGATCTTGAAGATCAACAACGACCTGGAGCGCATGGCCGACCTGGCGGTCAACATCGCCGAGCGCGCCACCGAGCTGGCGCGTGGCCCCGAAGTGCCGGTGCCTCCTCTGTTTCGCCAGATGACCGACCTGACCAACTCCATGGTGCGCTACAGCCTCGACGCCTTCGTCAAGCTCGATTCCGCCCTTGCTAAGCGTATTTGCCGCATGGACGACGAGGTGGATCGCTACAACCGCGAAATCATCGACCAGGTGAGCGCCTACATGAGGCAGACGCCCGCGAACGTCGATCTTGGGCTGCACCTGTTCTCTGCGGCGCGCCACCTCGAGCGCATCGCCGATCACGCGACCAATATCGCCGAGGACGTCGTCTACCTTGTTGAAGGCAAGATCATTCGCCATCATCCCGAAGCACTCAGCGAGCGCTAATCATGGCCAAAAGTAAGATCTTGATCGTCGAAGATGAAATCACCTTGTCGGAAGTGCTGACGTACAACCTCCAGCGCGAGGGGTACGAAGTCGCCGCCGCCCGCGAAGGCCGCGAGGGCTTGCGCAAGGGGCAGATGCTGCTGCCCGATCTGATCCTTCTGGACCTGATGCTCCCCGGCATGAACGGGCTCGATATTTGCCGCGAGCTGCGCACGTCGCCGAAGACCGCTCAGATACCGATCCTCATGTTGACGGCCAAGGCGGAGGAGACCGATCAGATCGTCGGCTTCGCCACCGGCGCGGATGATTACGTCACCAAGCCGTTCAGCGTCAAGGTACTCTTGCAACGAATCAAGGTTCTCTTGCGCCGGGCCGCCAATCCCGAGCCGGCGGGCGACGAGCTCGAAGCGGCCGGCATTCACGTGGACAAACGCGGGCACAACGTCACGGTGGACGGCCACTCCGTGTCGCTGACCCCGACCGAGTTCCGCCTCCTGGAAACCCTGCTCAAGCAACCGGGCCGCGCGTTCACTCGCCCCGACCTGCTCGAATCTGCCGTCGGCGACAGTATCGTCCTCGACCGCACCATTGATGTCCACATCAAATCGCTGCGCCGCAAGCTCGGCAAACGCGGCGAGCGCATCGAAACCGTCCGCGGCGTCGGCTACCGCTTTCAGAAAGAGCGGGTCGAATAGCAGGTTCACGGCCTCAATTCTCGACCTTCGCTTGGCCCTCAACGCACATCACCCGCGTGAGTGTTCGCACGAACAGGCGTCCGCCGGTGATCGCCGGAGTGCCGTGCGTCGCTTCGCCCAGAGGGATGCGTCCGACTTGCTCGAACTTCTTGTCGAGGGCCAGCACGAACAGGTCGCCCTCGCGCGAGGGGCAGTAGAGGTGGCTGCCGGCGATTACCGGTGAGGCGTAAAACGTGCCGTCCACGCGCTCGCGCCAGTAGCTCTCGCCCGTCTTCGCGTTCGCGCAATTGACGATGCCGCGGTCGCTCCACAGGATAAGTAGATCGTCCTTGACGATCGGCGTCGGCACCAGCGGCGCGTCGCGGTCGAGCTTGTAGGTCGTGGCGATCTTGCCCTTGACGCCGCTTGGCCGCACGGCAATCGTTTCGTAGCGCACGCCCAGCCAGCTCGCCGTGCCGAGAATCAGGTCGCCATGGACGATCGGTGAAGCGATTGCCCCCTCGGTGTGGCGTTTGTCGAATACATCCACATCCCAGTTGCGTTTGCCGGTCGCGGGATCGAGGCTGGTGATACCGTCCTCGTAGCTGACGGCGACCAACTCCGCGGGCCGGCCGGGAAGTTGAAAGACGCACGGCGTGGCGTAGGTATTGCGGCTCTTACGCGCGACGCGCCAGCGGTCCTTGCCGGTGTCGGCATCGACGGCGGCGAGACTGTCGTTGCCGTCTTCCTCGCATGGCAGAATGACGATGCCGTCGTGGACGATCGGCGATGAGCCAAGGCCGTGCCCGGCGCGGTACGGTCCGAGGTCGCGCCGCCAGACATCCTTGCCGTCATGAGTCAACGCCAGCAGGATGACTTCCTTGGGCGTGCCCCAGGCGACGTAGACATGCTTGCCATCGGCAGCCGGCGTGGCCGACGCGAGGTTGTTGTCCTTGTGGCCGCCCGGCTTGCCGGCGACGAAATCGCGGCTCCAATGAATCTTGCCCGTGGCGGCATCCAGGCAGACAACGTGCAGCTTGCCGGCGGCAACCGCACTCGTGACGAACAGCCGATCGCTCCAGAGGATGGGAGACGAATGTCCCGGACCGGGCAGCTTCACCTGCCAGCGATAGTCCTTGTCGGTCCAGCGCGTGGGTAGGATCGCTGCGCTGACGCCACTGCCGTTGGGCCCGCGAAAGCGCGGCCATTCTTGCGCGGTGGCCGTGGACGCGAACACGAGAGTGAACGCCAAATTGAGGAAGGAACACCTGCGCATCGATGAATTCCTGAAAGCTTCCCGAATACGCCGCGTGCGGCTTAGCGCTCGCGGCGCGCCATGCGAGCGCTGAACCGCAAGCGGCATGTTACCCCAGCAACTCCGCGCGAACCTGTCCCTCGCCCGCGGCGGGCACGGGTCGGCCCAGGCGATCCGTCAAGATCGCCTGCGGATCGACGCCGAGCAGGTGATACATCGTCGCCAGCACGTCCTTGGGCGACACCGGCGCGTCGGCGACCTCGCCGCCCTGCGAGTCGGATCGGCCGATGACGCGGCCCTTGGCGATGCCGCCGCCGGCCAAGATCATGGAGTACACATTCGACCAGTGATCGCGGCCACCTCCCGCTCGGTTCGGCGCCAGCCGCGGCGTCCGGCCATGCTCGCTCATGCAAACGACCAGGGTTTCGTCCAACAGGCCGCGTGTTTCGAGGTCTTCGATCAACGTGGTGAAGGTCTGATCGAGCCCGGGGCAGAGGAGGTGACGCATCTTGGGATAGTGCTGTGTGTGCGTGTCCCAGGCGCTTTGCAGGTGATGGAAGTCGTCCCAGAAAACCGTCGCGAACCGCGCGCCCCCCTCGATCAGCCGACGCGCCGCAAGCGTCGCCTGGCCGAAAAGGTGCATGCCGTAGCGCTCGCGCAACGCCATGGTTTCGCGTTCGATGTCGAGCGCTTGCCGGGTCTCGTTCGAGGTCAGCACGGAGAAGGCACGCTGCTGATGGCGGTCGAAATTGCGCGTCGCCTCCTGACTGTCGAGCGCTCGATTCGCCGCATCGAGCTGACGCAACAAGCTCCGCCGGTTATCGAGTCGCGGCAAGCCGACCTCGGCGGACATGCCCTCGCCGGCGCCCAGGGGAAAGTGAAAGCCAGGCTTCAAGCCGATGTATGGGTCGAGATTCGCGTTCTCCACGCCGGGATGGTAGTGCCAGGTGTCGGTCGCCTCGCCCTCGAACTCGATCCAAACCGGATCGGCCGCCGAGCCGAGAAAATGCCCGTACGGCCCCGCATCGCGCGACGGATGGTTGCGCCGCGAGCTGACCAGCCAGGGGAGCGCGATGTTGTTGGGCACGTGCCGTTGGCGCGGCCGACGGTTGCGTTCGTCAAGATGCTCAACCACGGAGCCGACGAACGGCCAGTTGCGCTGATCGCGCGGGTTGAGCTGCATGGGAATGTCAAGGATCGGCGTCGAGGTGACCGCATAGGCGATGCCGTGAATTGGATATGGATGCGTCATCGAGCGGACGATCGTCGTCTTGTCGGCTAGGCGGGCGATCTTTGGCAACAGCTCGCAGATTTGCACGCCCGGCACGCTCGTTGAGATCGGGTTAAGCTCGCCGCGAACGATGTCCGGGGCGTTCGGCTTCGGATCGAAGGTGTCATGTTGGCTGGGGGAGCCGAACAGGAAGAGCAGAATACACGACTTCGCTTGTCCGAACCCATTCTCCCTTCTCCTTCGGGGAGAGGGGCCGGAGGTGAGAGGCGGCGCAGCTTGCATTGCCTCTATGCGAAGGAAGTCGCTCAAGCCGAGAAAGCCGAGCGTGCCCGCCTGGAGCAAATCACGGCGCGAGAGTCCATCGCACAGCGTCTTGCGTGAGCCGGGGATTCGCAGCATGGCAGACCCTCGTCAGCATGTCGATGAAGGATCGATGAATCGTAACCGATCCGCGGGACTCCGACAACGAAAATCCGGATCATGATTGACACCCGCGCGTTCCGCGCCCACAATGCCGCACGTCGCCGTTCACCACCCAAAGGAGGTTCACTCATGCCTTATCGCATTCATGGCCGATCCTGCGCGTTCTCCCTCGCGGCGCTGATGCTGATTGTATGCCTGATCCAGCCGGCCGGTTCGTCGTCGTCCGTGGAGGCCGGGAAAGCAAAGGGTCCGCCCATCAAGGGAGAAGGCATGACGCCAACCAAACGGGCCGAAGCGCTCGGCGTCAAGTTCGAGAAGCTCAAGCCCGCCTATCTCAACTGGTGCAATCGCTCCGGCAAGATGCTCTACACCTGCGGGTTCTCCAGCAAGAGCAAGGGCCGCCTCGGCAAAGACCTGACCGTCAAGCAGGGTTACGAAGCCGCCCGCGAATGTGCCGTCGATATTCTCCGCGCCGTCCACGACCGGCACGGCACACTCGACGGCCTGCGCGTCGTCAAGGTGCTCGGCTGCGTCCACGCGACCCCCGACTTCACCGAGCACCCGCAGGTCATCAATGGCTGCTCCGACCTGCTGCACGAAATCTTCGGCAAGACGACCGACGGCCATCATGCCCGCAGCGCGCTGGGCTTCTCGTCGCTGCCGTTCGGGGCCGCGGTGGAGGTCGAGGCGATTTTCGAGATCAAGGATTGATGCCGGGCCAGGCGATTACTTCTCCGGCACAATGCCGGCGCGCGTCACCAGGAACGGGCGCGGCGAGATCTGATACACCGACACGTTGTGGTCCTTCTTCAGCCGGCGGGCGATGCGCTGCTTCAGCTCGCGCAAGGGAATCGATTGGAAGCGTCCGCTGATACCTGATCGCGTGCCGCAGGCGTTGCAAGAAATTGCAAGCTCGGTTGCGTCCTGCCGCGTGGCGGATTCATTGCGCGGCAGGGGTGTCTGTCCGCGCAACGAATCGGCGTAACGTTCTGAACAGAACGGAGTTCCTGGCCGCGGATTCGTTGCGTGCACTTCACGACTTCGCCAACAGGAAAAATGCTTGCAATCAATGTGGCCGTGTGGCAGACTCTCGGCGGGTTGAGACTGCGAAACTTTTTCAAGGAGATCGCCCTGTGGCCACCAAGGTAGCTATTCTCGGCGGCGGTGTCGGCGGTTTGAGCGCCGCTCACGAACTCGTCGAACGCGGGTTCGCCGTTACCGTTTACGAAAGCAAGGACCTATGGGGCGGCAAGGCCCGCAGCATTCAGAAGCCGGGCACCGGGACGGATGGCCGAAAGCACCTGCCCGGCGAGCATGGCTTTCGCTTCTTTCCCGGTTTCTACAAGCACGTGCCCGATACCATGAAACGCATCCCCGTCTCCGGCGGCAAGCATGTCTTCGACAATCTCGTCGGCACCAGCGAGGTCGGCCTCTACCAGGAACTTTTCCCACGCATTGTTTTGCCCGCCAATTTTCCCACCACCCTGAAGGAATGGGAAGCCGCCATCCGCGATTTGATCCGTGCCGATCCCAATATACCGCTTGACGAAATCGAGTTCTTCCTCGCCAGGCTCCTGCAGATCCTGACCTCCTGCCAGGAGCGCCGCGTGGCGGAATACGAAGCGATTGACTGGTGGGACTTCATCGATGCACCGAACAAGTCGATCCAATTTCAAAAGTTCTTCGGCAAGGGATTGACTCGCTCGCTCGTTGCTTTGCGCGCCGAGGAGGCGAGCACGCGCACGGTCGGGGACATCCTGTTGCAGCTCATCCTCTTCATGCTGATGCCGGGCGTCCCAGACGATCGCGTCCTGAACGGGCCGACCAACGACGTCTGGATCGATCCGTGGGTCGCCTACCTGAAGAGCCGCGGCGTCGAGATGCACCTCAGCGCGCCGACGCTTCAGCTCAAGTGCGACGGCCAACGCCTCAGTGCGGCGACGGTCCAGTTCAATGGCACACCGGCCGATATCCAGGCCGACTACTACGTCTGCGCCTTCCCCGTCGAAGTCATGACGCGTCTGCTGACCGACGACCTCAAGAAAGCCTCCCCTGCGCTCGCCAGGGTGCCGCTGCTCAAGACCGAATGGATGAATGGCGTTCAGTTCTTCCTCGCCAAGGACGTGCCGTTCGTGAAGGGACACGCCGTCTATCTCGACTCCGCCTGGGCGTTGACGTCGATCTCGCAGCCGCAGTTCTGGTCCGCCATCGATATGGCGGGCTACGGCGCCGGCAACGTTCGCGGCATCCTGTCGATCGACATCTCCAACTGGACCGTTCCGGGCACCAAGGCCGTCCAGAAGCCGGCCCAGGAATGCAGCGAAGCCGAGATCGTGCGCGAAGTTTGGGAGCAGGTGAAGGCCCACGTCAATCGCGAAGGCATGATCCTCCTGGAGGACACGGACCTTATCGACCATATCCTCGATCCGGACATCACCTTCCCGCGCAACCATCCCGACAACAACGCGGAGCCGTTACTCGTCAACACGATCAGCTCCTGGCAGAACCGCCCCGGCGCCGCCTTGGAGATTCCCAACCTGCTGCTGGCGTCGGATTATGTGCAGACGAACACCGACCTGGCGACGATGGAAGGCGCCAACGAGGCGGCGCGGCGTGCCGTCAACGCGATCCTGGAGAAGACCGGCTCGACGGCGCCCCCCTGCCAGATCTGGCCGTTCCATGAGCCGGACATCTTTCGCCCGCTACGCGATTACGATTGGCTCCGCTTCAAGCTGGGGCTGCCGCATTCGTCCGGACCGCTGTTGATCGTCGGCTTGAGCATCGGCATCATCCTGATCTTCCTGGTCGCCGTTGTGCTGGGCGTGGCCTCGGCGCTGGCGGGAAGTTATGGCCTGGCAGTCGTCGGCGGCGTGGTCGCACTGGCGTGTGCCGCCGTCGGCTGGTTCACGGTGCCGATTCTCTTCCGTCTCTGGTCAGCGGGCCATCTGTTCCACACGCCAGGAAAATCCTGACGGCGCGGCCTGGCGAGCGTCGACGCGTTATTCAGGAGTCAACCATGTCCGACCAATTCCCTGGCGCTCCCCCGGCCATCGCCGCCGCACTGAACCGGCTCAAGGACGAGCTGGTCCGCAGCGGCGGCACGAACCTCGCCGGCCTCATCCTCTACGGCGGCCTGGCGCGCGGACGCTATCGTCCCGGCAAGAGCGACATCAACGTTGTCGTCCTCTTGCACGAGGTCTCCGCGCCCGCACTGGCAGCCATCGCGCCGGCGCTGCGGGCCGCCCGCCGCGCCGCCGGCGTGGTGCCGATGATCTTGACGCCGGCGGAAGTCGCGCCGACCGCGGTCGTCTTCCCCATCAAGTTCCTCGACATTCGCGACCACCATGTCGTCCTGTGCGGCGCCGATCCGTTCGCCGGTCTTGAAGTGCCGCGCGAACAAGTTCGGCTGCGCGTCGTGCAGGAACTGCGCAATCTGTCCTATCGATTCCGCCAGCACTTTGTCGGCGCCATCAATGACAGCGCTGCGCAGGAAGCGACGCTCGCCAACCTCGCCAAGCCGCTGGCGGTTCAACTCGGCGCCTTGCTGCGCCTGGCGGGGAAGGAAGTGCCCGTGGACGATCGCTCGGCGACCGTCTTCAAGGCGTCGGCGACCGCATTCGCTCTCGACGGCGAGGCGTTGGCCCGGCTGGCCGCGCTGCGCCAGGGGGAACCGGTCGCTGACGATCTGATGCTCCTGTTCGGCCGCGTGTTTGCGACGCTGACCAAGTTAAGCGAACGCGCCGAGTCCGAGGCGGGGGGAAAGGGGGCGCTGGCGTGAACCCCTTCACCTTGCCCGGCCCCCAATTCTTGCTCCTCTATGCCATCGTGTTCGCCGGGGTGACAGCCGTGGCGATCTGGCTGCGCTGGTCGATGCGCGGGCCGGGCGGCGCAGCTCCCGCCAATCTCGACGATGAGCTCAACCCTTACGAGATCGCCTTCCTCGCCGGTGGGACCTCGTCGTCCATCAACGCCTGCCTCGTGCGTCTGGTGCATCATAAGGTATTCGGCCTCGCCGCCGACGCGGGCCGATTGTGGCGGCTGCCGACGCGCGTGCCCGACAGCGCGCAGCCACTCGAAAAGATGCTCGCCGGGGCCGTGACCAACAATGAATCGATGCAGGTCTCCCGGTTGTTCGAAATGGCCGAGCCGACTGCCGATCGTTTGCGTACCCGCCTCGAGGAAAAGGGGTTGGTGCTGCCGCGTGAGCGCGTCAACCGCATCTGCCTGACCTCCGCCGGCGTGACGGCGCTGGTAATTCTCTTCGGGCTCGCCAAGCTCATTGTCGGGGCGGTACAAAATCGCCCCGTCGGGTTTCTGACCATCTTGCTGTTCGCATCGGCGCTGGGGCCGGTAATCGCCATGCTGCGTCGGCCGTTCCGCACCCGGCTCGGCAACGCGGCCCTGGTCCGGCTGCGCTACGACAACGACGCTCTCAAGACAGCCGCCGGCGCGCGCGCCAACGAGCTGAACGACGCCGACCTGATTATCGCGATCGGCCTCTTCGGTGTCGGCGTCCTCGCTGGCGGCCCGCTCAAGGACGTGCTGCCGATCCTGCGCAAGCCCGACCCCGGCTCGTCGTCGTCCGGCTCCTGCTCTAGTTGCAGCAGCGGCACTTCCTGCGGCGGCGGTGGCGACGGCGGCGGAGGTGGGTGCGGCGGCGGCGGTTGTGGCGGCTGTGGCGGCGGCGGCGATTGACGCGCAAAAACGCTCGCCCGCCTTGCCCGTGATTTCGCCTTCGACCTCGCGGATGCCGCATTTCGCAAAGGCGACATTATCTTTATCGAAAAAGAAAAATAGGAGCTTTCCATTCAGGTTTCTTGGTTCGAAGACATCGCGAACTTCCTGCACTTTCTCGACGTCTTTGGTGAATTCCAGCAGGATCACGGCTTCATTGGCCTTGGCATCGATTCTTGCAGACTTGAATTTGATGCCATTTTTACCGGGTGGGACAGGATTGCAAAGGGAAATAAGGCATATCCGGCTAATGCGTGACCAGCGGCGTGCGTGATTCCATCTTCGTGCGGAGATGGCCGAAGTACTCGCGCAGGTCGGTCTTGCCGGAACCGCAGGTGGAGCAGCCGCCGCCGGTGCCGCAGGTGGAGCAGCCGCCGCCGGTGGTTCGGCCGCAGTCGGGTTTGTCGCAGCCGCCGTGTTCGTGTTCGTCGTTTGGCTTCGGGACAGACAGGTTCTCCAGGCGGATCGTCATCGCGAAGTGCAGTTCGAGGGCGGATGCGAGCTTTTCCGTGTCGGCGTCGATGCCGACGAACTGGATGATTGCTTGCGCACGATCGAACATGACATCGACGTCGAGAATCTCCAGCGTCAGGCCGTCGCGCTGGGCCAAGTTCCGGCTCATGTCGAAGAGGCGCTGCTGGAGGTCGGCGAGTTGGTCGCGCTGGATCTCATCATCGCGAGTAACGGCTCGCAAGAGACTGGCGGATGAGGTGGCGCCGAGCAAGCGCGCTTGCTGAAGCGTCGCGGGACGGAGCACCGAGCCAACTTCGACGCCACGACTGGATTGCACGAGGACCTTTTGGCCGCGCCGCAGAGTCAGCGGCTTGTCAGACGTGAACACGCCCAAGGCGCCGTTCTTGCCGAAGCTGACGATGAATTGATCGTGGGGCTGCACCCTCACCCCCGGCCCCTCTCCCAGGGGGAGAGCGGCGGCAGTCGCGGCCGGGATAGGAAGCATGGCGCTCATGAGAGTCCCAGCGTTTCGCGCATCATCTGGTCGTAGGTGTTGCAGTCTTTTTCCATGCTCAGGTCGAGCCGCATTTCATTGATAACTTTGATGCTGAGGTTCTTGAGCCAGTAATCCCAGCACTCGGCGCAAATTTGCGCGTGGATTCGCTGCCCCAGCTCATCGCTCATCGGCGGCTTGGGGAGTTGCCGAGCGTGCGATCCCGCGAGGCAGCCGGGACGCTGGCATTGAAAGCCGCCGCCGGCCGCGCGGATCGAGGGTGTACTTACGGGCACTGGCGCAGGTTCACCCAGGCCGACCAGCAGTTTGATCATCTCGTCGCGCGGCACGTTGTCGCCGCGCAGTTCCGCGACCGTGTAACCTTCGCGCAGGACCTTGACGGCATCGTCGCGGCGGCCGAGTTTGATCAGACATGAGCCGAGAAGCTGAAACACCTTCGAGAACTGCGGGCTCAATGCGAGCGTGCGGCGAAACGACTGGACGGCTTCCTCGAACTGGCCGTCTTCCATCAGGAGCTGGCCGAGGCGAAAATGCCCGAGTTCGTTGTCGGGATCGTCGTTCGCCATCTTGCGAAACTGGCTGATGCGTTCTTGCAATGGGTTCATGGAGGTCAACTCTCGTTTCAAGGATTGGCAAGGCGGGCACCAAACGGTTACTCTGAGTTCTACTTGTTCGCGAAGCTGCTGACGTCGAGCACAGTCAACGGATAGCGCAATTCCGCCTTCTTGTTGCCGTTCTTGTCGTGGGCCAAGACCTCGATCGTGAAGCGTCCGACGCGATTCAGATAGATCGGGTAGGGGATGGCCACGATGTTGGCAACCTGCAGGTCGGTGCCGTCAGGCAGGTCGCGTGGCAGCATCATCTTGGCCGGCTCGACGACGTCCTTCTTGTTCTCGTCGAGAATGCGGATCGTCAACTCGGCGTTTGGCTGTTTGGTCTTGGCGTCGAGAGCCATGTTCACGAGCTTGAAATTGGGCACATGGTGCTGCCCGGTAAAGCCGATGGCCTGGGCGCCGACGTGGATGAACCCGAAGCCTTCGGGCAGGACCTCGAAGTTGTACTCGAACGCCTTGGCCTGTTTGCCGATCTTGTCGTTGATGGTCAGGCGGATTTTGTAATTCCCCGGCTTCTGCTTGGGGCCCATGACGACGTGCAAGTCGCCAGGCATGCGCGCGCCGCCCAGACCCGGCACGATCTCGTTCGTGGTCGGGTTCTTGAAAAGAACCTTGTCCTTGTCGTTGGCGTCGAGCAGTTCGAGGGTCGTGTCGTAGGCGGCCTTCTTGGTCTTGGGATCGACTTCCAAACCTTCGATATCGTAGGTGACGAAGAGGATGTCTCCCGGCAGGCACTTCGCCTCATAACGGGTTGCCCCGAACGGTCCCCAGCAGGGGCGGATGTTCTTGATCTCCACCGCCGACGACAGGCTGGGAACAAGGCCGAGGACGACGAAGGCGGCGACGAGTGATCGAATCATGATCTCCTCCACGGGATCGAGCAATGACGGTTGGCATGGACGTTGCATCTTATTCTATTGTGCCTGTTGCGCCAACGAAAGGCCAGTGCAAATCCGACAACTTCGCGGCAGGTTGGATTTTTGCAAATGCGCTTGAAGCCGGCGTCGGGGCGTGTTAGAATCAATCCCGTGTTGGGTCGCGCTATCGTGGCGTGACGTGGCTAGAGCCTGTCGGCGGCTGACACTGGTAGCCGGTTGCCTGGCGGGGTGGACCTAGCGGAAGGAGGTGGTCAGTGAGTAGTGGTAACCAGAGGTGGCTGCTTCAATAGCAGCCGACGGGCTGCCGTCGGAAGCAGCCACAATTTGTAGGAAGCCCCGGCGCGTATCTCGCCGGGGCTTCCCTTTTTTTGCATTTGGCCGGCGAGAGGCTTGCGAGACAAGTGTCCTTCGCGTTATAATTCATGCGAACAGGGCACATGCGCAGAGGGGACTGATGCCTAATCTCGTTCTTCCCAAGGTTCGTTTATTTGTTCCCTGTCTCAATCTTGCATTGGAACCAGGAGGGGCCCGCACGATTTTCAATCCTTTGCACACGGTCCGTATGCCGCTGGGTGTCAGTAAGTTTTACCGCCTCGACGAGCTATGGTTCTACTCCCAGTTGACGGACGGGGTTGGGAAGTTCTACCTATGTGTAGAACTCCACAATGAAGACGGCATCATCGTCGGACGGAGCGCACAACAAGAGTACAATTTCAAGGGAGGCGGCCAGCTGAACGTTAAGGAACTCAAGATTCAAATGAGGGCGGTGCCGTTCGCTTATCCGGGGATGTATGATTTCAAACTGGTGGCAACTCACGCGGAATTGGAAGAGCGCGGCACTGCGACTTTGCGTGTATTAGCGGGGTAGACTCATGACCGAGCGACAAGAATGGACGAAGGGCTCGATGATACCTGTGGAAAGCGAGATCTTGTCGTCCATGGAAATAGATTGCTCAAGTTGGGCGTCCGAGGTCCCTGTGGAAAAATGGACGAGCGGTCCCGTCATCCCGGTCGAAGGCGAAATCCTGCCGCCGCTGGATATTGATTGCTCGACGTGGAGATCTCGACTAACGGCGGATTTGGCGTTGACGCTACAAGTTGCTCCGTGCAGTCTTTCGATGGATGATCGACTCGATTATCTGGACTTGTTTGACGTCAATAAGACCGAAGGACGTAGCGAGCTGATGCGAGGTCTCTGGAACCAGTATTTCCCCAAAGCGGTTCTGATTTGTCACATGGACAAGAAGGAACATGAGACGCCTCATGAAACCGTTTCGCGCGCCGCTGCACTAGCCAGGATGATGGTCAAAACTTCGATCGATAACTATCCCAAGATGCCACGGACCAATAGCTTCGATGCCGACGATTTCCTGGACGATTGACATTGGAGGCTATGGGCCTGTCCGATTGTATTTCTGGCCTCGCCGATGGCCGTTCTTCTTGTTATACTTTGGGGATGAAGCAGTCTCAGCCGAACTCTGAAATCGCCGTTTTCACGCGAGATGGGGCAATTAGCCTCAACTTTTGGTTTTATTGCCAAAAGCGGGTTCCGGAGTGCGGCTAGAGCTTTTGCCAGCAGCAAGCGAATAGCAACCCCTGGAACCGCGTGGTCCCAGGGGTTTTTCTTTTGTTCATTGGTTGTCCGTGATCCGTCACCACGGTTAGCGCCGTAGGAACAAGCTGCCAGCTTGTTCCGGATGCGACAGGGACAAGCTAGCAGCTTGTCCCTACGGAGGCGACGCGGCACGGACGGGGAGTTTACCATGATCGTCGTCATGAAGCATGGTTCAACGCAGAAGCAGATCGCGCACGTCGTCGAGCTGATCGAGGAGCTCGGCCTGCGCAGCCACATTATTCAAGGCACCGACCGCACGGTCGTGGCGGCGCTCGGCGAGAAACGAGACGGGGCCAAGCAAGCCCTGGAAACGGGGGATGGCGTGGAGAAAGTCATGCCGATTCTGGCGCCCTACAAGATGGCCTCGACCGAGGTTAAGAAGGAGCCGACCTGCGTCGAGGTGCTCAAGTTGAAAGTCGGCGCCGGCAAGGTCGGCGTCATCGCTGGGCCGTGCTCGGTGGAGACGCGCGAGCAAATCCTCGACGTTGCCCATGCCGTCCGCGAAGCCGGCGCAACCGCCTTGCGTGGCGGCGCCTTCAAGCCGCGCACCAGTCCGTACAGTTTCCAGGGGCTGAAGGAGAAAGGCCTCGAACTGCTGGCCGAGGCGCGCGCAGCGACTGGCCTGGCCATCGTCACCGAGGTGATGGCGCCCGAGCATGTGCCGATGCTCGCCAAGTACGCCGACGTGCTGCAAGTCGGCGCACGCAACATGCAGAACTACCCGCTGCTCGAAGCCGTCGGCGAGTGCGGCAAGACCGTGCTCCTCAAGCGAGGTCCAAGCGCCACCATGGACGAATTCCTTCTCGCCGCCGAGTACATCCTCAATGCCGGCAACCCGAACGTGATCCTCTGCGAGCGCGGCATCCGCACCTTCGAGGACCACACGCGCTTCACCTTGCCGCTCGCCACGGTCCCCTATCTGCACCAGACCACGCATCTGCCGGTCGTCGTCGATCCGAGCCATGGCACCGGCAAGGCGAGCCTGGTGATGCCGATGGCGATGGCTTCGATCGCGGCCGGCGCCGACGGCTTGATCGTCGAGGTGCATCCGAACCCGGAGAAGGCAATGAGCGACGGCTATCAGTCGCTGACGCCGGCCGCGTTCCGCGAGCTGATGGCCGAATGTCGCAAAGTGGCGTTAGCGCTTGGCAAGAAAATGTGATCAAGAAGTCGCCCGCGCCGCCAGAAGCCAGGCGGCACGGGCGATTGGGGTTGCCACGTTCGGCATGCGCCGGGAGTAACTCAGGCGATCAGCCGGCTCAGCGCCAGGTTCGCACCGGACGAAAGCCGTAGGTGATGTAGCGCTCCGTCGGCAGTTCCCAGTTGCGGTGGGCGCAGCGCAGGACTGCCGCCGAATGGCTGAACGAGCCGCCGCGAATGATCCGGGTCTTGGCCGGGTCAAGCTCCACGGTATCGTCCTTGTCTTCGAAAGGCGCGCTGACTTTTTCCGTGGGATACTTGTCGAGCTCCGTCTGGCACCAATTCCAAACGTTGCCGTGCATGTCGAAAAGGCCAAGGTCATTCGGCTTCTTGCCCCCGACGGGCCAGGGTTGCTCGTCAGCATTCGGGCCGAACCATGCGTATTGTCCCAGAAGGTCCTCCGCGTCGCCGAAATAATATCGGCTCGTGACGAGACCTGCCCGACAGGCATACTCCCACTCGCTCTCGGTCGGCAATCGATAGCCCGTCAGCTCCAGATAGTTCCTGGCAAGCCTTGTCACCTTTCCCTTGGCGTCAGTTTCATAACACTTCGGCTGCCCCTCCTGGTCGCTCAACCAGTTGCAGTATTCGGCAGCCATGAACCAGGTCGCGCGTGCCGGGCAATCTTCGCTCGCGGCGCGGTCCTTGATGAAGGCAAGTTCCCAGTCGGACTGCGGCTTTCGCGCGCGGAGATATTGCTTGATCGTTACCGCCTTGCTGGCGACTGCGAACGATCGACCGATCCGTTTGCGGTGTAAGGTCTCCCCGATCGCGCGGCGCGGTTGGGCGTCGGGCGATCCCATCTCGAATACGACTGGCCCAGGGATCACCACCATCGTGTGTCCTTCGCCCGTGAGATACCACTGCGGGGCTGCCTTCGCCTTCTCGGTGGTTAGCGCAATCTCGATGCTGTCCAGGCGCTTCTTGCGCTCCCCCTTGTCGGCTCTCCAGGAGTCCTGGGTCTGCTGGAGCCAGCGCTCATCGTGCCATCGGCGCAGGAGCCACTCCGCCGCCGCGTGGATGCCGGGATCGCTTGCGGTGCGATAGATGGTCTGCACCTGCTGCACGAGCTGATTCTTGGCGCCCGGCGTCCAGGAGTCGGCGCCGAACTCGCCGAGGCTCAGAATCAGAGCTCGACGGATCGACACGTCGGGTTCATCTTCGAGTCGCCTGCCGATGTCGCCCGGGTCGGCGCCCAGCGGCCCGAGACGATGAACCAGATAGCTCCGGACGGTCGGATCGGCGCTGTGTTTCAACAGCTTCCAGACCCTGGCCGGGTGGTTCATTCGCAGCATGGCGACCGCCGCATTCGTCTGCCGTTTGGCCAGCTGCAGCCGCTCGGCGTCCGCTGCGTTGGCGGCGAGTTTTCGGTCCAATTCGTCGATCAGAACCGGGAGGCCACGGTCAGCGTGGGAGTGCAGCTTGGGATGCAGGACGGCGAACTGGCTCGCGTCGGCGTCCAACAGCAGCTTGGCCAGGAGCGACGGCTGGTCGGCGGCGTAGTCGGCAAGCAGGTTGGTTGCCAGGGTTCGCTCAGCCGCGCGCTCCGCGTCGCGTTCGGCAAAGATATCCGTAAGGGGAGGAATCAGCCGGGACTTGACTGGACGAAACGCCTCGCTCCAGCGTCCGAGAAAGACGGGATTGACAGATACCAGGTCCTTCGCGGCCTGAGCGCTCGCCTTATCCCAGCGCGGACTGTTCGGGTCGTAGCTCGCCAGCGCCGCCGCGGCGCGCAGCCGGTGTTGTTTGTGCCCGCGCTGGGACTTCTCCACGACAGCCCAGAGGCGATTCGCCAATTCAGCCTGGTGCGGCAACAGGGCGTCGCGGATCACCGGGAGCTCATGAGGCGTCGCGACGAGCATCCGGTGGTAGAGATAATCGGTCTGGCTCGCATCCACGGGCAGCAACGCGAGGCTGGCGCGCAACGCCTGCCCTTCGTCGCGAGCGTGTTCCGCGTTGGCCTTGGCATTGCGCAGCACCGGGTCGGCCCACCAGCGGCTGATGGGGCCGAGCTCGTCGATCTTCTGCGGCACCCGGTCGATGTCCGCGATGAGCAGCGCCTCCACAAGTCCCGCCGCGTGGGTGCTCAACCGGGTGTAGACGACCAGGCCGATGAACGCGACGAAGAACAGCGCCACCAGTGTCGTCGCGATGGTTGCTCCTTGGTGGCGACGAAAAAACTTGCGGGCGCGGTAGCTGGCCGACGGCGGCCCAGCCTGCACCGGCTCGTCCGCCAGGTAACGCGTCAGTTCGTCTCCTAGCTGGTTCGCCGTCTCGTAACGCCGGCCGCGCTCCTTCTCCAGACACTTCATCACGATCCAGTCGAGATCGCCCTGCACCAGACGCGGCAACTTCTTCGGCTCCAGCTTGCGCTTGGCGGCAATGGCAGGCAGGTCCCCCGATTTCGACAGCTTGGAGCTGGGACGGGGCGGCTCGACATCGTGGATCAGCCGCAGCATCTCCACAAACGCCTCGCCACGCAACTGCTTCGCCGTGAACGGCGGCTCGCCGGTCAGCAGCTCGTACAGCATGACGCCGAGCGAATAAATATCGGCGCGCGTGTCGATATCGAGGTTATTCAGCTCTGCCTGCTCCGGGGCCATGTATTCCAGCGTGCCGACGATCTGGCCCACCTCGGTGTACATCGTGCGCTCGGTCAGCCGCTGCGTGGTTGCCTTGGCGACGCCAAAGTCGATGACCTTCGGCACCGCCTTGCCGTCGTAAAGCGCGACCAGAACATTGGACGGCTTCAGATCGCGATGGATGATGCCTTTCTGATGAGCATGCTGCACGGCCTGGCAGACGGGGATGAACAGCTCGACGCGCTCCTTCAGCGTGAGATTCTCGTCGTCACAGTATTTCGAGAAGGGCATGCCTTTGACCAGCTCCATGACCACGTACGGCCTGCCCGTAGAGGTGGCGCCGGCATCGAGGACCTTGGCGATGTTGGGGTGATCCATGAGCGCCAACGCCTGACGTTCCGCCTCGAAGCGGGCGAGCACCTGGTCGCCGTGCAGGCTCGCCTTGATAATCTTGACGGCGACGCGGCGCTGCACTGGCTCGCGCTGCTCCGCCATCCAGACCGCCCCCATGCCTCCTTTGCCCAGCAACTGCAACAGCTTGTAGGGCCCGATCATCGTGCCGGCGATCTCGTCCGCGTCGAATGCCGCCATCGATGCGGGAGGCAGAGGCACGGCATCGGCGCTGGTCGCGTGCGGATCGATCGGCGGCGCTTCGTCGCTCATGTGGCAACCTCGTGGTTGACAGATCTCCGGAATTGCCTGACGTCTTCATCCTAGGCGACGGGTTGCGAAAGGAAAATGAGGTTGTAGCCCTCGCGCTCCCGCCCCTTTTTCTGCCTCGTGTCAGGATGGAAGCAAAAAGTAGGCTTTGCACATGAACTCAATAAGTGAACTCGACGGTGCGCCAAGCGCGCAACGAATTCCTGTTGCGTAAGTCATTATTACACAAGAGGTTTTCGATCATTCGTTGCGCACACAGACACACACCCCTCCTGCGCAATGAATGCTTTCTGGCTCTTCCGGTGAAAGCGTGTTTTGCTGTCAAGGTCGGTTGAGCTGGAAACGATTTTTTCCTTTGCTTGTCCCCCCCGGACGTGAACTTCAGGGGCAAAATCTGCCATAATCCCTGGAAAAATGCCACATCCTG
>JACXTT010001842.1_pt1 | contig 34582 bp, 33 predicted proteins | sample 9270951 | NCBI WGS metagenome assembly JACXTT01 (sample SAMN15532306, study PRJNA645909) | rock metagenome | isolation source: weathered quartz diorite | place: Puerto Rico | collected 2017-06-21 | reverse complement strand
GCCGTTGCCATCCGGAACCAAAGAGTCGTCGATATTCAAAGCGACGGTTAAGGGGTGGCCGGTGTGCCATGCCGAAAGCCCGCTCAGTTGCCAACCGCCAAACACCTTGCCGGCAAAACCCGGGCCGTAGAGAAACTGTTTGCCTGGGCCGGCGGGCAGCTTATAGCCGGTGTTCATCACCAGGTTTGCGCTCAGTTCGAAGACACTAGGCGCGCGGCTACGAGCAAGGGAGGTCGCCTTTTTGGGTTGCCCAGTCCGCATCTAAGATCTCCCTAAATCTTAGACGAATCGGACCCGGAACTTAGTTCACTTATTTCTGTGACAGGAGGCTAGGTAGTAGCAGCCGAAATTGGGGATAGGGTAGGTCCTGATCCCCTGCGGCTACCGCAATTCAGCGAATCTTGAGTGATGGAATACCCATCAGGTTTTCCGCAACAGTCCCGCTCGGCCGTCGAGGCCGAAGAGGTACGTGCAAGCCGGGATTTCGAACAAGCCAGGCAAAAGATCCCCCGGTCCATGTATGGACCGGGAAAGGATCTGGCGGCAGAGGTTAGAAGGTACATCCTCCGGATATACGGCGTATTTGTACAGGAGGCCTGCAAACTCGGGGGCGTCTGGGGTATCGACCGTGTCCGATCATGCGCGCGTGCGTTTCTTAGCATGCTCACCAGCAAAGCTTCAAGTGAAAAGGGGCTATGACACTGGCGGAAGCGCATATCCGGGACAGTTACGGCGTCTCCGAACAATGACTTCACACGTGAACGGAGCTATCTTGCCGGACGTAATGAATGAATTCAAGAAATCCCTCAAATGGCAAGAATCCGAGGACGCGTTGCTCAAAGTGGCGGTAGCCCAAGCTGAGAGGGGAACGGTAACCGGCGCGGAAACCAACGAAATCGGACAGACATTGAGTCCAGAGGTCCCACGCAAGCGTGGCCGCCCGGCAATCTCACTGGAAAGAAAGCGCAAAGCGTTGGAAGCCAAACAGAGGACCGGAGGCACCAACAAAAGTGCTGCCAAGATACTCTACGGCACAGAGCACCCGACTTTGCGCCAAATTAAAAACGCCCCTTCCATTCTCAAACACTACCAGAAGTCATTAGCGATGAAAAAATCCTGATTTCTTCAGTACCGAACGCCGATTTCTTCGGTACCGAAGGCCGATTTTTTCGACCTTTTTTTCATCCTCTCCCACACGTCATCATTGACAATGGCGACTCTGCTCGCATCGGCTGCGACGAAGAAGGACTCGCCAGGTTTTCATACAAAGGAGCGAACCTCTCTAATGAGTTCACCCATCATGGTCGGCCAGATCGAACGACGCCCAGTCGATCAACTGAAAATCCATCCGCAGAACGCGAGGACCCATTCCGACGCGCAAATCGAACAGATTGTAGCCAGCATCCGGGAGTTCGGGTTCGTGAACCCGATATTAATCGGGACCAACAACGGCATCATCGCCGGCCACGCTCGGTTGCGGGCCGCCCTGAAACTCGGCATGACCGACGTGCCAGTCATCGTTCTCGCGCACTTGACGGCAAAGCAGGGCCGCGCCCTGGCGATCGCCGACAACCAGTTGCCGCTCAACGCGGGTTGGGACGAGGAGGTCTTGCGCCTTGAGCTGGCTGCCCTGGAGGCGGAAGACTTTGATTTGCAAGTGGTGGGCTTTGACGAAGCGGAACTGGCACGGTTGCTTGCTGAACAGGCTGTCAGTGAGGAGCTAGCGGACGCCGACGCGCTACCGGCGATTCCTCGGGTGCCAGTCACGCTACCGGGCGATCTCTGGATTCTGGGAGATCATCGGCTGCTTTGTGACGATGCTACCCGCCAGGAAGTCATCGAAACCGTTCTGGGCGGCCGGGCCGTGGATATGGTTTTCACCGATCCTCCTTACAGCGTGGCCTATGAAGGTAAGGCTGCCCAGAAGCTCGAGATCGGAAACGATGCCCTCGCCGAGAGGTTCTATGAGTTCCTGCGCACGGCGTCCATGAACCTGATGCCAGTGTGCCGCGGCGCCATGTATATCTGCATGTCGCGATCGGAATTGCATACGCTTCACCGCGCATTCACCGAGGCCGGAGGGCACTGGTCCACATTCCTGATCTGGGCCAAAGCCCACTTCACCCTCGGGCGGTCGGATTACCAGGGCCAGTACGAAGCCATCCTGTACGGCTGGCCGAAAGGCGCGGAGCATTATTGGTGCGGCGCGCGCAACGAGGGCGATGTGTGGTTCATTTCCGGGCCGGTGTCCAATCGAGAGCACCCGACGGCGAAGCCTGTGGAATTGGTGGAGCGGGCGGTGGCGAACAGCAGTCAAATCGGCGCCACCGTCCTGGACCCGTTCGCTGGCTCCGGCACCACGCTGATTGCCTGTCAACGGCGGAACCGCAGAGCGCGCCTGATTGAGATTGATCCAAGGTACGTGGATGTCATTTGCCAACGGTGGCAGCAGTACAGCGGCAACCAGGCTGTGCTGGATGGGGATGGGCGCGTGTTTGCGGAGATCAAGACGGAGCGGCGCAAAAAAGCTGGGTAGTGGATGGCCACGAGGAGATGGGGAACTAGCATGCGAAACTTTCGCCGGAGAATTGAGGCGCTCGAGAAATCCAGCTCTTGGCAGCGCGATGCCCTGCGGGACATTGGCCAGAGCGCGATGGGGTGGCCTGACCAGGTAGAACTCCTGGTCGCCGCCTTCGGTGCCGACCGCGTGGGCCGTCCGCTCACCGAACTCGAGGTGTCGGCTAGGCGAGCTTATGCTGAAGCGCTAGAGCGAGAATGTCGATGGGCCGGGCTTCCCGCAACCGCGGGATCCGGGCTCACATTTGACCTCCATCATGCAACGATCCGATTGCTAGCTCACCGCCTCTTGCCCGAGGGGCTCCAGCTCTGTCTCAGTGGTGCCACCGCGGCTCAAGAAGGTCGTGCGCCAAGCGAAAGAGAAGCCGCCGCTATCCAGGCCTATCATTCTGAAATGGAGCGGCTCAGCCAATTGGCCGGCTTTGATTCGTTAGCAGAGTTCAATTCGGTAGCAGAGTTCAAAGCCGTTTCGCCGCCAAACGGAGTTCTCCGAAGAGGGTGATCAGCATGGATACCATGTCGGCTCTGGACGAGCACGACCCAAAAACCGCCGCGGCCCAGGCGGTTCGCGGTCACGAACGAGACTGCGGTGAACCAGGAATCTTCAACCGAACAGAGTGGATAAGCTTATGCGAGGCAGACCATTTCAACCCGGCAATAAATACGGACGCGGCCGTCCTCGGGGCAGCCGTAATAAAGCCGCTTGCGTGTGCCAAGACACGCTGGATAGCTATGGCGATAGACTCATCAAGAAACTACTCCAGCTGGCTTTTCAAGGCAACCCCACCGCGATGCGGCTTTGCATGGACCGGCTAATGCCGGCACAGCGCCAGCGTGCATTGCATTTCAAACTGCCATCCACGAAGACCCTCACCGGCGTGGCCGCGGCTTCTGAATCGGTGGTCAGCGGCGTAGCTCGGGGCGAGCTCACGCCAGCCGAAGGGGAAGCCTTTTCCGGAATGCTGGACGGACGTCGTCGCATGATCGAAACCCAAGAACTGGACCAGCGCCTCCGTGCTGTAGAAGCCCTTAATAAGCCATCTAACGAGCCCAGATGAACTCGGCGGTCGAACAGCACTGGCCTCAAGAGCAGGGATGCAGCAGCCGAAGTTTCTGCACCGATGAGCCCGCAAGCAGTTCGTGCTAACGATCCCGGTGTCATTCACGCCTGTCTCCGTTTCCCCAAAATAAGCCGTCCTGTTCTCCGGGTGTGTTTTAGCCCCGGCCCCTGCTCGTGTCCGCTCTTTACTCGACTGGGTCGGAATGCAAGTGTGGAAAATAACGTAAATGCGACACTATTTAACGCAAACTGACGCGACAATAACGCGGAAAAATAACGCAAGAACAACGGGAGCCGGAACCAGGTGAATGCTGGCCGTCTGATCGGCGTGGCCAAATTGCCCGCTTTCAATTACATACGGGCACAGTTGCCCGCGCAGAGAAGAGGGCGCGAAACAGGATAAGGTAAATGCGTCGAGGTAGCGTTATTTAACGCGAACGTCCAGATCCGCATCGGCGATCAATCCAACAACATGACACGGCCGTCGGCTATGCTTCATCCAGCCACTGCGGCGTGCATTTCGGCACCGACGGGCAACAGCGCGTTGGGCGCATCGAGATTCTCTGGCCGAGCGGAACGCGGCAGGTCCTTACCGACATCCACACCAATCAAGTGGTCAGGGTCAGGGAGCCGTGATGCCGCCGGCTTCCGCCATTCGCTTAGCTTGTGCTGCTGCTTCACGAGCGCGCTCATAATCGACGAGAGCCTGGCGCGCAAGATCCCCCTGGCCCATTAATTGGTAAGCACGGAACAGCTGAAAGCGTGCGCTGGCGTCTTCGTCGTCGGCCAATGCAGCCTTCAAATGCGGGATGGCATCCTTGGCTCTTCCCACCAACAGGAGAGCTTGGCCTAACGCGGCGCGGCCGGGCAGGAACTGCGGGTCGAGCCGCACGGCGGTTTCGAGGTAGGATAGCGCCTGCTCGGGTTGCTGGAGAATCAGCAGATTCGCGCCGTAGAGAAAATTGAGCTCGCTTGAATTCGGCGTGGCTTTCAACTGATCGGTCAGAACCGGCAGCGCGCGCTCGCAATCACGGTTACGGTAGAGCGCCCAGGCCAATCCCTTTCCCGCATCGAAATCGCCCGGCGCGAGTTGCAAAGCTTCCCGCCATTCGTCCGCCGCCTCGCGATATTCGCCGAGCTTCTCGTGGGTTTGCGCCATGTGGATATGAGATTCGCGTGATGGCGGCAATTGCTCGAGATGGGTGAATGCCGCGCGCGCGAGTCCCAAGTAAGCCTTCGACACCCAGTACAGTTCTTCCGGCCCGGGCGCGGTGTGAGCGGCCTCTACAACTTCCTGGTAGCGACCGGCCAGTAAATCGCAAGCCATTCCATCCGTCCGGCAGTCCGGCGGCATCACGCCACGTTCGCGCCCTCGTTCAATTTCAGCCCACTCGGCATGGCCGGTTCGCTGGTAAACCTCCGCCAGCGCGCCATGGATGCCGTGCAATCCCGGCGCCAGCGCCATAGCATCGCGGTAGCCGGCAAAGGCATCGCCGTAACGCCGCTGCTGGACAAAAACGTCGGCAGCCAGAGCCATGGCGTAAGGAGAATCGGGAGCGGTGGTCTCGAGACGGCGGTATGCCGCCTCGGATAAAGCCTTATAACTTCGGCCGAGACCGTACCACGCTTTGGGATTCTCGGGCGCGAGCTCCGAGGCCTTGCGAAATTGCCCGGCTGCCTCGTCGTAGCGCTCAAGCGCGAGCAGTTCCTCGGCCAGCATGAGGCAAGCATTGCGGTCGTTGGGCTGCCGGCTGAGTACTCTTTCGAGCGGCTTCACGGCCTTCGCATGCTCGCCGAGGGCGGCATAACTCGCCCCAAGAAACAGGTTCGCGCCGGGCAAATCCGGCTGCAGCTTCAAGGCAGCCTGGGCATGTTCGGCCGAGTCGCGGAAACGCTTGGCCTTGAATTCCGCGATGGCCAGGTTGACCAGGTTGGCCGCGTCCCCGGGCTCGGCCCGCGCGATCTCGGCGTAAATAGGAATCGCCTGTTCGGCCTTTCCCTCCAGCACGAGTTCTCTCGCCCGTTGCGCCTGCCGGGCCAGGTCCGCCGGTTGGGCGGAGGCGACGGCCAGCGAAAGAAATATGAACACCGACGGGGGCACGGGCGGTCAGATTCCTGGCGGGGTTCCACTTGTTCCGGGCGCAGGCGTACCGGGCAATGGAGGCGCGCCCGGCACAGGAGAGGTCGGCGAGGGCGGAGTTGGACTACCGCTGGAAGACGATGAGGAGCCCCCGGCCAGCGGGCTGCCGGGCACAGGATCGCCATTGGTGGCATCACCGCCAGGATTGAACGGCGGACTATCCGGCGGGATGACCAGCAGCCCTTTGTCCACGTTGGATGAGGTGTACTTGCGCATGGCCCAGCAGCGCCCGCCGTGACTTTGCGTATCTCCATCCTGGAATTTGAAGGCCAGGTAATGAGAGTCGGGCGCCGGATCATAGGGACCCGTGCCGGTGGTTTGAGGCGGAAGCGGCGGCGCTTTCATAACGTAAAGGTGCAGGTGCGGGAACATGCTGATGCCCACGTCTCCGTTGGCCGCGAGCACCTGTCCGGCGTGCACGTGCAGCGGGTTCGGGGTTCCGGCAGTGGGATCGAAGGCATTCTCCACGGTGTTCACCGTCACGGCCGTGCCGAGCTGTTCGTTCCAGCCGGGCCCCGTAACGCCGTTATTCATCAGATGCAGATACTTTGCCGTGGTCTTATCGAAGTGGCGGACGGCGATGTAGTTGGCCTGCGAGTTACTCGGTGAAGAGCGCGAGTTGCCCACCTGCGTATCGTCGAAGGCCACGATATGCCCTTCCTTGACGCAGAGAAGCCGCGCTCCTTCCTGAAGCGACCAGTCGTAAGAAGGCTCCTCGTCGTAATCCATCCAATGCGGATCCCGCGAGCGGCGGAAGTAGTGGCTGATAAAGCCGCGGTGACCCTGCACACAATAACGCTGGCCCGCAAAGGGCAGCAGACAGTCGCTGATGGTGAAATTCAGCTTGGTCTGGCCCTCGTTGACAAAACAGAATCCGAGCAGGCCTGCGACACCGCCGAACAATGCGCCCCCGATGAGAACCAGGACAAACGCTATGGCCCGGCCAGCGTCGTTCAAGTCGGTCTTGTTCGGGCCGAGCAGGATCAAACACAGGGCCAGCGCGGTACCGAGGCCCAGGATGGCGGAAATGATGGGATGAATCAGGCTTTCCATGCCCTTGCAGTTATAGGCGGAGCGACGCTGGGGAATCCATCCGTAACCGAATCCCACCCACGTGCCCGCGAGAATCGGGAAACCCCAGGGATCGGGTGGCGGCAGGTGCAGAAAGCTGGGAGCGGCGGCGGAGATGATGGCGAGCACGGCAATAACGAGAAACGCGGCGAACGCCAGCAGAATCGCGGGGATACCGAAGGCGATGCCGAAGATCACACCGCCGAAATATCCAAAGTAGGCAAGACAGATGGCTGCGCTGGCTATGGCGCCAGGCATAAACGGAGTGCCTTGGGGCGCCGCAGCAAATCCCGCGATACCAACAATGAGAGCCGCCGTTCCGGAAAGGACCCAAAGGAGATCCCGCAACACCAGCAGCCATGGCTCGTGGCTCCAGAAGATGGGTCCCAGGCTGGGACCAGTGATCCCGCTCGGCGTAGGGGCGGAGTGCTTGCGGGTGCATTCCATCCCTGTACGGCGCAGAACGCGGAGAGCGTGCGTGGTCTGGTGCACGTCGATGTGCGCTCGGAGCGGCGTGATCGCACGCGTGGCAGGATCGAACTGCACGTCATCGGTTTTGTCCTCGAACCCCTCCTTGCTGACCATGAAATCGTAATCCTTGCCGCTTCCGCCTACTTCGCCGGCATCCAGCGCGTCGAAAATGGCGACACCGGTGGAGTCGGTCATTTTCGAGTCTATGCGGGTGCCTCCGTCCCACACCGTGACCATCACTCCGGTGAACGGCCGATCGGGCGAATTCACGCCCAGGGTGCGGTCGGTGTCCCAGCAGACCGTCTGGAGATAGACGTTGACCTGTAGCGTGCCGGTGGTGCATGGAATGCACCTGGTGCCGGGAGGGCATTCGCAAGCCGGTGCAGTGGCGGCGCCCATCCAGATCCTTCTAAGCGCTCACCGCGTCCCGCTGATTCGTCATCAGCCGATCGCGCAGCAGCTGGATGGCGCGCGGGCGATCCTTGAGGGCCATGCCTTCAAGCTTCCGCCTCATCTCGGACGGAAAGCCGAGCACCAACAATTCCGCGATGATGGCGACGTCGCGGCCGCTGGGCAGCCCTAGCTTCGGCCCGAGTTCCTTGGCTTCATTAACCAGCGCCCGCAGGCCGGCATCGGTAGTTTTTTCGAGCTGGCTCGAATAGCGCTGGCGCAGAAAGGCGAGGCAGCGCTTGTCGTACCGCTCCGTGCAATCTCGATCGAACCCGGCTTCCTGCTGCCTGCTCAGGCGGAACTTGTCGGTGGCCGACGGGGCGCGGACTTCTCCGGCTGCAGGTATTTGAGACGGCGCATCCCACCGGGAGAGCAGAAGCTTTCCGGCTGCGTCCGATGCCTCCGCATCATAGGCCAGGAAGCGGCGAAACGGCCCGAAGAACTGCTGCTTTTCGGCGTCGGTGCTGGATGCCACGAACGGCCGCAGCACGCGCGGATCGTAGAACCGCAGATAATTCTCCTTGCCTGCCGAGTCGAGGACCAGCAGGAAACGGCGCAGATGCTTGTAGAGCTCACCAGGTGTTGCCACAGCAAAAAGAAACAGCGCGGCCTCGAGCGCCGCGTCCTGCATCGCCAGCCAGAGGACAAAATCGTCGGCGGCATCGAATCCGGCCAAAAACGGCGCCACCCGGGTCAGGTTTTCTTTGGGGCTCTCCCGAAACAGGCACGCATGCGCTACCTTGAGTTCGCGCAGGATGACCCAGAGTTTGGGGATGCGTGCGCCGTCCAGCAGCGCATAGAGTCCGCATTCCGGGCTGGGGCGAGCCAGACGAAGCGCTTCGCGGAGCTGTTTCGCGCGCGGCGGTCCGTCAAAGGCCGAGGCCGGGCCCTGATCAGTGATTGGCATAGGGACACTTCTCCACCAGCGGCGTTCCATCATCGGCCGCCGCCAGCAGCGCTTTCTCCTGAGGGGTGGCGCCGGATCCGCCTCCGCCGGCGGCGTCCGAATTCGCGGGCGGGTCCTGGGTTGCGGCAGCTTTGGCCATGGCCGACGAGACAGCGCCCATGCCACTATCGGGCAACACGGGTGAGCCAGCGCCCACCTCGCCGATGATAACGGTGGGGCAGCCTAACACGATGATGCCGCCATGCACCGTGGGGTCTCCCAAGCGCGCGGCCATCATGCTTCCAATGAGCACCGTCGGCGAGCCCATGGCGATTACGTCGGGAGGGCCGACGCACGTGGCCATGTCTCCCATCCGCGCCGCGGGCAGGCCACCAATCAGAACCGTCGGACAACACGGCGGAAGAATCGGCCCTCCCACGTGGGGCACCACCCCAGTGACCATCGGGCAAGTGTGCATGTCAGTTAAACGCGCCGCCGGCGGCATCTAAATGACGCTCCTCCGTTGAGTATCGCCGGGTATCATGAACCTTTTCCGTACTTGTCGAGGCTCTTGATATCCGGGTCCTTCGGCGAATCCGGTTGAGAAGGTGTGCCCTCCCCCGCCGCGCCCCCGCTATTAATCAGCACCATGGTTCCCTGGATGCTGACTCCGGCGGGACCGATGTCGACGAATCCTCCGGGGCCTTTTAAGGAAAGCTGTAAACCGGCTTCGATAATGACCTTCATTCCGCCCTTGAGGTGGATCTCCTGGCCCGAATCCAGCGCGTAGACGGTCCCGACCTTCTCGTGCCGCTTTCCTCCGGCGTTGTGCGACATGTCGCCATCGATCTTCTCGCAGAAATTGCCTTTAACGTGAGCGTTTTTATCCGAGCCGACAAGTTCGGTCTGGTTCTGTTCGACTTTTAGCGTGCGGTCGTTGCCGATGTATTCCGTGGTGTCGTTTTCCACGCTCTCCAACAGGTCTTTTTCGGCGTGAATGATCAACTGCTCGCTGCCGATCTTGTCTTCGAACCGGATTTCGTTGAAATTGTCATTGCCGCCCTTGAGGCTGCTGCGCGTCTTTACGCCGCTCTGCGTCTTGTTGTCGGGCAGCTTGTAAGGCGGCATCTGGTCGGCGTTGTAGACACTGCCCACGATGATCGGCTGGTCGGGATCGCCTTCCAGGAAATCGACGATAACTTCCTGGCCAATGCGCGGGATGTGGATCATGCCCCACTGCTTGCCGGCCCAGGGAGTGCCTACGCGCGCCCAGCAGGAGCTGTCGGCATCGTTCTTGCCCTGGCGGTCCCAATGGAATTGCACCTTCACGCGGCTGTACTTATCGGTGAAGATTTCTTCGCCGGCCGGGCCAACGACGGTCGCCGTATGCGATCCGTGGACGAATGGCCGCGGCGTCGTACGCAATGGGCGGAAGGGCACCGCGAAGGGCATGCACGTCAACACGTTGCTGTAGTGGCTTTCACTGTCGCCGGAGGTGACGACTCCGTGCTGCGCTACGTGGCTGATGGAGGTAATGACATACAGCCCGTTAGCATTGAAATGGCGCGCCAGCGTGAATTTGTGGCCGGACACCAGCTGGCGGCAATTGCTGGCGCCATTGATCACGAGCGCAGGCACCGTCTCCTGCTGCATGCGGATGCCCACCGTTCTCTTGTTGTCGTCGAAGATTTTCTGCAAGTCGCTCGCGCTGTCCCCACCACCGGCGTCCACGCCGTCGAACCGCTGCGCATAAGCCCCGGGATAATCGTAGATCTCGAGCTTGTCGTTGCCGCCGACTTTGAGCTTGTGCGAGACTGTCCCCACCGACACGGCATCGGGGACGATCTTTTCGGCTTCCAGGTGTTTGTTGGGAAGCTCGAAGCAATGGTCCCAGAGGGTATACTTGCCGGAACGCAGCTCCTGCTGCTTTTCCCAGCGGTATATGCGCTCTTCCTCGCGAACGCCGCCGCCGAGCTCTTCATAAATGAGCGAACCCAGATCCGGATGCGACTGTTGCGTGTCGGCGACGACCATTTTGTGAGCATCGGCGGTGTGCTTGAAGAAGTAGTAGATCCCTTCCTCCTCCATGAGCCGCGAGGCGAAATTAAAATCGGTCTCCCGGTACTGGACACAGTAATCCCGCGGCTGGTAGGTGCCATTAATCTCATACGCCACGTCTAATCCCTGAAGCACCTGTTTAAGGATGTCGGGAACCGAGACGTGCTGGAATATCCGGCTCTGCACTCTGCGCGTAAGCAGCCACAATTGCGGCACCATCTCCGCGCGGTATCGCGTAAACCGTTGATCCCGGCCGCCTTGTGAAAAACTGCTTATTATGCCGTGAAAGTAGCGCTCTTTATCGGCCGGAAGCATCAGGGTAACGCCGACCTTCTGACCCAGCAGACTGTCGAATGTAATAGTTCGCTGATTCTCGGCCAGGAGATCGAGATGGAACTGAAACATGCTGGAGATCGCCTCCTGGCCGGAAAAGCCTTGCAGCAACAGTACGTCTTTGCCCAGGGGCGTGGTGATTTTTAGAACCCGGTGTTCTTGAGTAAAAGATGCGTCCACGATGGCTTCCTCTTCTATCGAAAAAGGTTATTGGTTTGCCGCCTGAAGAGCCGGCTCGCCATCAGTACAGTCGAATGTATGGGTCAGGCTACCATAATTTCTGACTGCCAAGGCGGGCTCGAAAGCCATCACCTGTGGTTAAATCGCGATCAGTCCTGATGAGGCGCGGGCGGGGTCTGCTGCTCGCGCTTCAGGAGCCGGATGAGGTCGCGCAGATCCGAGAAGCCGCGAATCGCTACCACGGCCGCGATCAAGGCGAAGCTGCTCACCGCTATCACAAACGCCAGCTGCCAGAATTGCCACCAGAGCGAGGAGTTCATAGACTTTGCGGGCCTCGCGCGTCATGGCTGCGCCCACCGAGGAACGATCCGGCAACCAGGCCAGCAAACGCGAGCGCGAACGCGCCAAATCCCGCCCGGCTTGCCGGCCATTTCAGAAAGAAGAAGGCGAATGCTCCCGCAGCGCCGCCGAGCATCGCGGCATATCCACCGGCCACATTGGCGCGTTTCCAGTAGAGGCCGCCGACGATCGCCACAAAAGATCCGCCGACAAAGATAGTGGCCGTGATATTCAGATAAAAATACGCTGGCCCGGGCAGCGTGTACCACAGGCCCCAAAACATGACGAACAGGCTTACGAACACGTTGGCTATGCGATTGAGAGCGACTTGCGCTCGGGAACTGAGCGCCTGGCGCCGCAGCGGGTTGACGATATCCTGCGCGATGATGGAGCTCCAGCCCAGCAGGTAGGAGCTATTTACCGACATGGTCGCCGCCAGCATGCCGGCCACGACGACACCGCGCAGCCCTGAGGGCAAAATCCTGCCGAGCATGATGGGCATGGCGTTCAAGGAGTCATGGCCGGGCCCCAGCATCGCCAGCGCCGCGATGCCCCAAAGCATGGGCAGCATGCCGCGGCCCAGGTAAATGAATCCGGTCCACATAAACACGCGCTGGCTGACTGCGGAGTCGCGCGTCGAAAACGTCCGCATGGCCGTGGTCTGCCAGCAGGTGTTGATCGCCATCCAGAACAATATTTGAAACGCGATGAACTCCCACCCGTATTGCGGAGCCATTATCGGATCGAAGCCGCCGGTGCCCATCGTGTGAAAGACGGCGTCGTGCATCTTCTGCCACCCCGCGGCGTGGATCGAGAGGGCCGTCACGATCAGCGCGCCCGCACTGAGCGCGACGAACTGGATAAAGTCCGTGATGACCACGGATACCATTCCGCCGAGCACCGTATAAGCCAGCTCGAGCAGGAGGATTCCGGTCATCACAGCTTTCAGATGCTCCAGCGGGATTCCGCTGATGATCGCCAGAAAAGTACCCTCGATCTTGAGAAATACACCCATGTTGAGGATGCCGCCGGTTGCGACCAGAACGCCGGTGAGCACGCGCAATCTGCGGCTGTACCGCCGCTCGAAGTATTCGGGAATCGTCATCAGTTCCAATTCACGCAGCCGTTTGATGACGAAGCCGGTGCGGCCAATCATGATCATGACCCCGCCGGCGATCAGGCCGTTGATAAAGGAGGCGAAGCCAGTCTTGTAGCCCAGCTCCGCGTAGTACATGAACGTAATGGTTCCGATTTCAGTGGCCGCAAGCGTCGAGATCCCCAGAAACAGGCCGATACCGCGCCCGGCGACCAGAAAGTCGGCAACGCCGGAGATATATCTCTTCCCGTAGAGGCCCGCCGCCATCGACAAGCCGAGGTAGAGCACAACGATGGACCAATCAAGAACCGTGAAGTTCAAACCTTCATCCTTCGCTCTGGTGGTGGCAGGACAACGTTACCAATAGTAAGCCATCAAGAACCGGCTTCGTTCCGCGCATCGACCTGTGGTTTAATCAGTAGCAAGAGCGGCCTTGCATCCTCGGTAGTACCACGGGAAGCGCCGGAGCGGGCCTGCATCGCGCCATGAAAATCGAACCGGCAGCGGCCCCCGCCGAGGGTAGCCTGCTGCGCCACCCCGCACTCCCCTACATAGCGCCCTTCGTGGTTTTTCTGGCGTTCCTGAGTGCCGACCGGTTCCTGCCCTTCAGCACGGAAACCAACTATGCGATCCGGTTTGTAGTTGTTTTTACTCTCCTGGTCTGGCTCGCGCGCGGCGTGATCCCTCGGCACGTGGTCAACATCGTGGGGAGCGTTGTGCTGGGTATCGCTGTGTTCTTCATTTGGGTGGGCCCGGACGTTCTGTGGCCGGCGTATCGTCAAAGCTGGTTGTTTAGTAACAATCTAGTAGGCTCCCCGAAAAGCTCCCTTCCTCCGGGCACGAAAATTAATGTGACTTTTATCATCTTTCGCGTGCTGGCGAGCGTAGTCAACGTGCCGGTGCTCGAGGAGCTTTTCTGGCGCGGGTGGCTGATGCGCTGGCTGATCGCCAAGGACTTCAAGACAGTGCCGCTGGGCGCTTACACCGCGCAATCGTTCTGGCTGGTGGCGGTTCTGTTCGCCTCCGAGCACGGGTCATTCTGGGACGTAGGGCTCGCGGCAGGAATTATTTACAACTGGTGGATGATCCGGACACGCAGCCTGGCGGACTGTGTGCTGGCGCACGCGGTGACGAACGCCTGCCTGGCGGCTTATGTGCTGGCTCGCGATCAGTGGCAGTACTGGTTGTAGGAAAACGCACGTTACAGCCGCAGCAAGGAGCGGCGAAAACCAAATCGCCGCCGGTTGCGTCTCTCATAATGACAGGGCCATTTCCTTCTCCTGTCAGAGCACCGGAATCCGGCCGCGAAGCTTGTCGGGGCTTTGCGGCCCGGCGCTCCGCCACCCACCAGAAGCACCAGCCTTCGGGTTTCATGCGGTAACATTGCAGGGATCATGAGGCGCAGGGACCTTCTGAAGCTGGGCGCGTCGGTGACAGCTGTTCCGCCGGGTGCGGCTCAGCAGCAGGGACAGCCCGCAGTGAAGGCAGCACTGCCGGCGCCGGCGTGGAAACCGGAGCTGTTTGACGATCACGAGAACCAGACCGTCATCACCCTGGCCGATCTGATCATTCCGGCAACGGATACGCCGGGAGCCAAAGCAGCTCTGGTCAACCAGCACATGGACCACATTCTGGCGGCATCGCCAGAAGACGAGAAGACGCAGTTTCGCGAGGGACTGTGGTGGGTGGATGGCTATGCCATGCGCAAACACGGCAGGCCGCTCACAGGCTGTACGCCGGCGCAGCAGGCCGCTATTCTTGAAGCACTGGACGCCGGAACGGATCCGGAAGTCGCGCCGGGTCACCATTTCTTCCAGAGGCTGAAAGGCTTCACGGCGGCAGTTTATTACGCCACCGAAATCGGACGCAACGAGCTGAATAAGGGCGGCCGCGTGCCCGCAACCTTCGCCTGCCGCCACCCGGAGCACGCCTGAGCGACATACCTGCGCCCCCCGCGCTGCGGCGCGAACTGGGGCTGCGGGACCTCGTGCTGTTCAATATCGCCGCCGTAACGGGCATTCGCTGGCTGGCCGCGGCGGCGCACACCGGCCCGGGGTCGATCACCCTATGGCTTCTGGCAGCCTTGCTGTTCTTCCTTCCCTCGGCGCTCTCGGTAGCGGCCCTTTCGCGGCGTTTTCCCCAGGAAGGCGGGCTCTATGTTTGGACCCGGCAGGGGTTCGGCGACTGGCACGGATTTCTTTGCGGCTGGTGTTACTGGCTGAGCAACCTGTTCTACTTTCCAAGCCTGCTGCTGGCCGGCGTGGGTATGGCGGCTACCGCGCTGGGGATTGCGGAGAACCGTGTCTGGATCATCGCGATATCGCTGGCCATCCTGTGGATCGCGTCGGTGGCCAATATCGTCGGGCTGGGAGTAGGCAAGTGGGTTGGCAATATCGGCGGCCTTGCGACGTATTTCGCGGGCGCGCTGCTCGTGGCGCTGGGCCTCTTCGTGTGGGTGCGGCACGGCTCGGCCACGCCCATGAGGATTGTGCCGGAGTGGAACCTGGACAAGTTGAACTTCTGGTCGCAGATCGCGTTCGCCTTCGGGGGCCTCGAACTGGGCGCCATCCTGGGCGGCGAGATCCGGAATCCGGAAAAGACGGTGGCGCGCGCGGCGTTGATCGCGGGACTCGCGATCGCCGGGTTCTACATCGCCGGGACGGTGTCCATCCTGGTGCTGCTCGCGCCGGACCGGGTCAGCGTCGTTACAGGCCTGGTGCAAGCCGCGGCCGCGGCGGGCGAACGTCTGGGAATCGGCTGGCCGGTCCTGGTCCTGGCGTTCGCAATCTGCCTCAGTATCACGGGACAGCTCGGGGCATGGATCGCGGGGAGCGCGCGGCTGCCATTCGTCATCGGGATCGATCATTACCTGCCGCCGGTCTTCAGCCGGCTGCACCCTCGATGGCGCACGCCTCACTTCTCGATCCTGATCCTCAGCGGAGCGTGCACGGTTTTCGTGGCCGTCATGCAGGCGGGGGAAAACCTGCGCATTGGCTACCAGCTTCTGGTAGACATGACCGTGATCACTTATTTCGTTCCGTTCCTGTACCTGTTCGGCGCGGCGTGGAAGTACGGACAGCGGACGAGTGCGGTGGCGGGACTGCTGGTGACGGTGGTGGCCGTGGTGGTTTCGTTCGTGCCGCCGGCGGAGGTATCGTCAGTTTGGATGTTCGAATTGAAGCTGGCGGGGGGATTTGCGTTGCTGGCGGGCGGGGCGAGGCTGTGTTTCCGGAAATTTGCAGGCGAGTAAACTTAAATTAAGACGATGAGTACCATGAGAATGCTGAGGACAGGGGTGGGGAGTTGACATACGAGATTCTTTCGACCGAGCCGAATCCGCTCTTGCGACTTCGTGGAATCGCGAAGGATATCTATGAGGAGCTCGACGCGTGGGAGCGTGAGATCGAGCGGAAGCGAGAGCTATTCAGTGACATTCAGGATAAACGCGAACGGTGAGGGCGCTCCCGGCGGTTTAGAATAAGTCGTTCATGAAATCCGTCCTGTTTTTCCTGCTGGCGGCCAGCGTTTCGGCCGCCGATTACGATCTGATCATTCGCAATGCGCGGGTGGTGGATGGCACGGGCAACCCGTGGTTCCACGCTGATGTGGCGGTGAAGCAGGGCAGGATCGCCGCAATTGGCAGCCTCGCCGGCGATTCGGCCACGCGCGCGATCGATGCGCGCAACCGCGTCCTGGCGCCGGGATTCATCGATGTCCACACGCATCTGGAGGGCAATATCGAGCAGATGCCGGGCGCCGGAAATTTTGTTACGGACGGCGTGACCACGGCGGTTACGGGGAATTGCGGCGGCTCGGAGGTGGATCTGGCGGCGTTCTTCGCTCGGCTGGAGAAGCTCGGCATCGCCATGAACCTGGCATCGCTCGTGGGTCACAACTCGGTCCGCCGGGAAGTGATGGGCACGGCAAACCGGCAGGCCGCGCCGGAAGAGATCGTGCGCATGCAGAAGTTAGTCGAGAAGAACATGCGTGATGGGGCGGTCGGATTTTCGACGGGCCTGATTTATATTCCGGGAACATATGCCAATACGGACGAAGTGGTGGCGCTCGGGAAAGCCGCGGCGCCCTATCACGGCGTTTACGCCAGCCACATGCGCGATGAGGGCGTGCACGTGCTGGAGGCGATCGAAGAAGCAGTGCGCGTGGGCCGAGAGACGGGAATGCCGGTCGAGCTTTCGCATTTCAAGATCGACAACAAGCGGCTGTGGGGCACGAGCGATAAATCGCTGGCGCTGGTCGAGAGATTCCGGCGCGAGGGCGTGGACGTCGTGGTAGACGAGTACCCATACGACCGCTCCAGCACGAACCTGGGGACCACGCTGCCGAGCTGGGCGCTGGCGGATGGGCGCGAAGCGATGAAAGCGCGGGTTGCGGATCCGGCCACGCACGCCAGAATCGTGCAGGACATGAAGGACAAGATGCAGGAGCTCGGCCAGGAGGACTATTCGTACGCCATGGTGGCTTCCTGCGACTCGGATCACACGCTCGACGGCAAGAGCATCACTGAGATCAATGTGGTCAAGGGGCGTGCCAAGACGCTCGAAAACGAGATTGAGACCATTCTGGAGCTGCAGTCGCAGGGCGATGTCTCGATGGTCTTCCACTTGATGGGCAACGAAGACGTGGAGCGGATCATGGCGTACCCTAACACGGCGTTTGCCAGCGACGGGTGGACCATTGAGTTCGGCAAAGGAGTGCCGCATCCGCGGTCGTACGCGACGCGGGCGCGCGTGCTGGCCGAATATGTCCGCAAGCGCCACGTGTTGCGGCTCGAAGACGCGATCCGCAAAATGACTTCCCTGCCCGCGCGAACATTCGGCTTTCACGACCGGGGAATGGTGCGCGAGGGCTACTGGGCCGACTTGGTGCTATTCGATCCGGGTACCGTGCAGGACGAAGCCACATTCGACAACCCGCATCAATATTCAAAAGGCTTCGACCTGGTGCTGGTGAATGGAACACCGGTGGTGGAAGACGGCAAGCCCACCGGTGCGCGGCCGGGACAGGTGCTGCGGCACCGCGTGGAATAGGCATTCGTGCCTGTGGAGACCTCTAAAATGGTAGGAGGACAGGCAGGAATGCCTATTCCACGACAACATTCATGATTCAACTCACAGGCGCGATCAAGCGCTTCGGCCCCAAAATCCTGTTTGAAGAGCTCGACTGGCTTATCACGCCCCACGAGCGGACCGGCATCGTCGGCGCCAATGGCACGGGGAAGACCACGCTGCTCAAGGTTCTGGCGGGCATCGATTCGCTTGATGGCGGAACCAAGACGGTCATGAAAGGTGTGACCATCGGTTATCTGCCGCAGGATGGGCTATCGCTCTCCGGCCGGTCCGTATTCGCCGAGTGTATGACGGTCTTTGCGGACTTGCGCGCGCTCGAAGAAGAGCAAGAGACGCTCACGGCGCGCATGGCGGAACTGGACCACACAAGCGCGGAGTATGCACAGGTGGCCGACCGTTTCCACCGTGCCGAGAGCGAGTTTCGCGCGCGCGACGGATACGCCATCGAAGCGCAGGCCGGGACGGTGCTTTCCGGGCTCGGCTTTAGCCGCGAGGACTGGAAACGTCGGACCGAGGAATTTTCGGGCGGCTGGCAGATGCGCATCGCGCTGGCCAAACTGCTGCTCGAGAAGCCCAACCTGCTGTTGCTCGACGAGCCCACCAATCACCTGGATCTGGAAGCGCGCAACTGGCTGGAAGACTATCTGCAGCAGTATCCGCACGCGTTCGTGCTGGTTTCGCACGACCGGTATTTTCTGGACGTAACCGTGAAGCGCATCACCGAGCTGTGGAACAAGCGCGTCCATTTCTACGCCGGCAACTTCTCGCGCTACGAGCAACAGAAGACCGAGCGGCGGGCGCAGCTTGAAGCCGCATACAAGAACCAGCAGGAACGGATCGAGCAGATCGAGGCCTTCATCAACCGCTTCCGCTACCAAGCGACCAAGGCCAAGCAGGTGCAGAGCCGCATCAAGGAGCTGGAAAAGATCGAGCGCATCGAGGTGCCGCCGGAGGAAAGGGCCATTCATTTCCACTTCCCGCAGCCCGAGCCGAGCGGGCGCGTGGTGGCTGAATTCAAGAACGTCGCCAAGAGTTACGGCGACAAGCTGGTGTTCTCGGGCGTGAATTTCCTGGTGGAGCGCGGCGACCGAGTGGCGCTTGTTGGTGTTAATGGCGCAGGCAAATCGACGCTGATCAAGATCCTGGCGGGCACTGAGCCGGTGACCGCGGGCGATTACACGCTGGGCCATAATGCCGTGCCGGACTACTTTGCGCAGGACCAGTACAAGGAACTGGACCCGGCGGTGCGCATGATCGACGATCTTGGCGCGGTGGCGCCGCGCGCGACCAACACCGAACTGCGCAGCATTTTAGGGTGCTTTCTGTTCTCGGAAGACGACGTATTCAAGCCGATCGGTGTGCTCTCGGGCGGTGAGCGCAACCGTTATGCGCTGGCGCGGATGCTCATGATGCCGGGCAATTTCCTGCTGCTGGATGAGCCGACCAATCACCTCGACATGCGCGCCAAAGATGTGCTGTTGGAGGCGCTGGAGGAGTTTTCGGGAACCGTTGTGTTCGTTTCGCACGACCGGTATTTCATCGACAAGCTCGCTACGCGCGTATTTGAAGTGGGCGCGGGCGCGGTGAACGTGTATCCGGGGAATTACGAAGACTATCTGTGGCGCAAAGAGGGTGGGGCTCCCGCCGCACCGACGCCCGAGCCGGAAGCGCCCGCAGCGCCGCGGGCGGCTGAACCGGAGCCCGCCGGATCGCCCAAATCCGATGGCTCACGACGCCTGAATCCCATCAAGCTGCGCCAGATGAAGCAGCGCCGGCGCGCGATTGAGGACGAAGTAACGCGACTCGAAGTCGAAATTGCCGATTACGAGCAGGAACTGGCCCACTTCACGAGCGCGGAGGAAACGCAGCGGGTTACGGATTTGCTGAACGCCCGCCGCACGGACCTGGAGAGCCTGCTGGCGGAGTGGGAAGGCGTGGCACAGGCCATCGAGGCGAACCGATAAGGTATTTCCTGGCGTGCCTTTGCTGATCTGCAACAATCCGGATGGCCGCTGCTCCCGTCGCCAGTTCGTCTTCTCAGCGGCTTCGCTTTTCTGTAGTGGACATCTGTTGCGCGGACAGGAAGAACCGACTTTTTCGACGGATGTAAAGGTGGTCAGCCTGCTGGCGACGGTGGTCGACAAGAAAGGCGCAATCATCCGCGACCTGACCAAGGATGATTTCTCGATTTCGGAAAATGGCCGGCCGCAGACGCTCCGGTATTTTTCCCGGGAGTCGGATCTTCCTCTGACGCTGGGGTTGATGGTGGATACCAGCATGAGCCAGCGGCGCGTGATGGATGCCGAGCGAGGCGCGTGCCTCCGGTTTCTGGATCAGGTCGTGCGTCCGGCCACCGACCAGGTGTTCATCATCCAGTTCGACATGGCGGTGCAAGTATCCCAGCCGCTTACGTCATCCCTGAAAAAGCTGGACGATGCGCTGGCTTTCGTGGACACTCCTTCGCGCCAGGAACTGACCCATCAGGCCGGTGGCGGCACACTGCTCTATGACGCCGTGGTGGCGGCGTCGAAAGACACCATGAAAAATCTGCGCGGGCGCAAGGCGCTGATTGTGTTGTCGGACGGAGTGGACATCGGGAGCGACGCCACGTTAACGGATGCCATTGAGGCGGCTGAACGTGCCGACACGCTGGTGTATTCGATTCTGTTCTCCGACGCAGGCGCATACGGAATCCCGCTTGGACCCTTAATGCGCAACCACGATGGCAAGGGAGCTCTCACGCGGATTTCCAAAGAGACCGGCGGGGGATTCTTCGAGGTCTCGAAGAAACAGGGCATCGAGCAAGTCTTCGATCTGATTCAAGAAGAATTACGCAGCCAATACAGCATGGGCTACGTTTCGGATCAGCCCGTTCACATTTCCGAGTTTCGCAAGATTCAATTGACGACGAAGCAAAAGGGGCTGGTGGTGCAGGCTCGCGACAGATATTGGGCGCAGCGCTAGTAAGTTCCAGCAGACGCTCGTTTTACTCGACCTGCTCTGGAAACGAGAATACCGGGTCGATATCCACGGGCAGGTCTGACGCGGCAGCGAGCGCGGTCTTCAGGGCGCGGGGCATGGCGTCGTATTTCGCAAACCACTTCTCGGCACGGTCGCGATCGCCGGTGGCTTCGATTTTCAGTAGCTCCCTGGCAAGCTGTGCCAGCGCCGGACCGATACTCCGGTAGTCGATGGCATACCGGCCGGAACTCTCGCGCACGATGGCTTTCCGCTCCGCCAGGAAGTTGAACTCCATCATCTCGGCGCGGCCGTGGGCCTCGGCGATTCCGAAGCGCACGGTGCGGAAGATCCCGGCGACGTAGGACGCGTAATATTCTTCCAGGCGCTCCTTGGGAAGCGCGCCGCGGTTCATGAGCCACTCCAAAGCGTACATGCCGGCCACGTCGGCTTTGGCTTCTTCAAGCCCCGGATAGACGGGACCGATGGCTTCGCGGATATCCACCTGCTTGCCGCCCGCACGCGCGTAGGCAGTCCCAGGCCATGCGAGATTTCGTGCAGCATGACCATAGCGAGATACCCGTCGGCCGAGGCTTTGGCGGCCTGATCGAAGCGCATGACGCGCTGGGCCAGGGGCAGAATGATGGTATTCACGCGCGCGTCCATGAAATTCTTGAAGAATATTTTCTTGCTGCCTTTCTTTCCGTGGATGCGCGGATCGTTGGGCAGGTTGTCGGCCACCGCCTGGTAACCGTGGCGCAGATCGCCGGCGCGGAAGGGCGCATCCATCACCTCCATAGGCGTTCGCAGGCCACGCTTTGAAGGGCGGTCTTCGGGCGCGAGCGGCAGCGCGTCCTGAATGTCCGCAACGTACTTTTGGAAGACGGCCAGTTTTTCGCTTTCGGCGCGGTTGCGGATGAGGACGCTGGCGCCATAGGAGCCCTTCACGCCCAGGATGCCGTCCAGGTAGGTCTCATCGGGCGCGTAGATGAGGTCGATCTTCGGGTCGTCGAGATCCATCCACTGGAGATCGCTCGGGTAGTAGTCGTCAGAGAGCAGCGCGGCGGCGCGCGCCTCCAGAAACTTCGCGAACTTTGCGTCTGGGCTTAACGCGGCAGCTTCGCGCAACAGGCGGGCGGCGGGTTCGAGCCACCGCCGGTATTCAACGTGGTAAGGCACGCCAACGAAGCCGTCCCCTTGGCGGCGGATCACGGTGTAGGTGCTGTATATCTCGGTTTTCTTTTCGGGGTGCCGACCAATGTAGCGATCGAGATCGGCGCGCGTTACGCCTTCAGGATAGAGGCCCCGGCCGGGCGGCATTGGCTGGCTTCCGGCGAACGGCGCGTTGTCGTCAATGAGGTCGAAACGGCCGCCGTTAATGAGGAGCAGGCGCCGGAGTTCCGGGTTGCCGCCGGTTTTCACCAGCGATTTATAGAGTTCCAGGCCTCCCCGATCGTTCTGCCGCCAGAAGATATCGTCGAGATACCGGCAGGCTTCGACCAGCTTGCCGATCATGCCTTTCTCACGGTCCGTCAGGCCGGAAGCGTCGAAGGGCATCTTCACCGGCCGCCACCGGGCGAGCCGGCGCTCCAGATCCGGGGCGCTGTTGAGCTTGCGCGTCTGGGCTCCCATAGCGCAGGCTAGCGCTATTGCGACCAGGAGCTTCATTCGGAGAGTCTTCACATACAACAATTTACTCCGTGGTACGGGGCGCTAGTAACATATCATGCATGCTCTTTCTCACTGAGGCGGACGTTGGCGAGTTGCTTCCCATGCGGCAGGCGATCGATCTGGTCCAGGCAGCCTTTGCGCACCTGGCGGGCGGGGAGGCGATCAACCAGCCGCGGCGCCGCCTGATCCTGCCTACAGGCTCGGTCCTGCACTACATGGCGGCCAGTGACGGCAAGTATTTCGGGGCCAAAATTTACTCAGCTCACGCCCGCCACGGAGCCCACTTCCTGTTTCTGCTCTACCGCGCGGAAGACGCCGAGCCACTGGCGCTCATGGAAGCCAATCAGCTTGGGCAGATCCGGACGGGCGCGGCAAGCGGAGTCGCCACACGCTACATGGCACTGGCGGAGGCGGATACGCTGGGCATCATCGGCTCCGGCTTCCAGGCGCGAAGCCAACTGGCGGCCATGCTGGCGGTCAAATCCATTCAGCACGTGAAGGTGTGGAGCCGCAACCGGGACAAATGCAAGGCCTTCGCGGCGGAGTCGTCGGCAGCGTCCGGGATAAAAGTGGAAGCCGTGGAGACGGCGGAGGAGGCGGTGCGGGGCGCCGCGGTGGTCGTCACAGCCACTAACGCCAAAGACCCGGTGCTCGCCGCCGGCTGGATTTCGCCAGGGGCGCACATTAACGCCATGGGATCCAATCAGGCGAATCGCCGGGAGTTACCCGCGGAACTCGTCCACCGGGCGGACTTGATCGCGGTAGACAGTATCGAGCAGGCGCGCATGGAGTCGGGCGACCTCTTATTGGCGCTGGATGAGAACGGGTGGAAGGATGGCAAGCTCGTGGAGTTGAAGGACGTGGTGGCGGCGGGGGCAGATATAAAAAGACGGCCCAGTAGCATCACGATCTTCAAATCCAATGGCTTGGCTGTAGAGGATGTGATTTGCGCCGGCTACGTGTACGAACTTGCCCTGAAAGAAGGGCGTGGCGCGAAGATGCCCTATTCCTGAGCCGGCATCTGCTGCTCGATATCGTGCCAGGCGCTGATCTTGAGGCGGCGGCAGACCCAGCAAAGCTGCTCGGCGGCGCTTTCAGTGATTTCCGCCCCGCAGACAGTGCACTTGCCCACGCTCTTGGCCTTGTCCGGCGAAATCGCTCGTTTGGCCTGCTCGAGGATCTCAGGCGACACGATCGGCTCTCCGGATTTGGCTGGCAATTTGCGTCTCATATCAAAGCCCTATCAATATCTCAGAAAAGCAGGAAAACCACAATACGGTAGTTACCTGCACCCTCATAGTACACGAATTACGCCGCTTCCAGCACTTGAAGCACTGCCGCTACATCCAGGGTAGCAGAGCACCGCGGGCACCTTTGCCCCGGCACCACCCGGGTGATTTTACCGATCCGTTCCACGTCTGCCCCTACGGTGTGCGTACAAATCGGACAATGGACCTGCCCCTTGCTGCGTCGTTGTGTTATGACCTTCACCATCGCCGTCTCCTCCTCTCCTCACCTCACGAGACGCGAAGTTACCAGCAAAGGTTGTGTCAAAATTTGTAATTTTTCGTCTAGACCGAGTACGTTCTGCCCCGATGCTCGCCGATCAGGATCTGAAACATACGGTGGGCGATCAGCTCGTGCAATGTAAGGAGCTCGCGGTGCGCAGCGGTTACTGCTTCGGCATCATGGGTATCCACCGCTTCCCCGCCAGCCTTGAGAGCGCCCACTGCTTCTTTGATGATCGGATCCGCGATTACGTCGCCGGCAATTTCCCAAAGCGTAATGAAACGATCAACCGCCGTCGGAAAGCTGACGCCGAAGACGCCATGGTTGCTGGTGGTGCGTGGCGGTTTGTAGTCCAAGTTGAACGGGCCATTGTAATTGTGGCTGCGCAGCAGCACCAGCACGTTGAGCCAGTCGAGCGGATTCACCAGGCCGATCGCGATATCCACATCGTGCTTGAGGCGATAACCGTCGTTGATGTCGAAATGCCATAGCTTATCGGCTAAAAGCGCTCGCGCGAGAGCCGCCCGCGGCGCCCCGCCCCACATTAACTCATGCAGATACTCCGGGTTGAGGCCGACCATTTCAGGGTGCGTGAGCACGCCGGAGAAAATGAAAGCCAGCATGGCGTCGCTGGTGGGCAACAGGATTTCGGCCTGCGGCTCGAAGGGCTTGGCTTCAAGGCAATGCTTGAGAGTGGGGCGCTTCTTCTTCCCGGCGACCTGGATATCGTGCTCGCAGGCGGCATTCAGAGCCCCGGCGTACCACTTCAGGGTCTCGGTTTCCTCTACCGCGCCTTGCGTGTAGTAGCCCAGCGACCCCGGCCAGTAGACCGCGAACTTCGCCCCCAGTTCATGCCCGATATCCACCGTATTTTTCACACGAAACGCCGCGTACTCGCGAACCTGTGGGGATTCGGCGGCCGGGCTGGCGGCCCAGACGGCGTGGAAGAACGTTTCGGTGGTGACCATGGAGCACTCAAGGCCGTGCTTCTTCAGGCTCTTATTGATCTGGCCCACGATGGCCCACTGCTGATCCTTACCCAGGGCTTCGGTGGGGATGACATCGGTATCGTGGGTGGTCCAGTGGCCGATACCGATCTTGTGGTATTCCCGGATCACGTCCTCAAAACCGATGGCTTGGCGCGTGGGCGCGTGGAAGAGCGCCTGGCCCTGGTAGGCGGCAGCCCACTGGGGGCCGGAAATGTAATACTTGTGGCGCGTTTTGGGGCTGTAGGCGCCACCGCAAGCCTTCATCAATCGATCGACCAGAGCTTGTTGCTTGGTTGCGGGAACGGGTTTCATCATGATCTCCGAATCAGACATGATAGCGTGTGGCAGCCCGTACCCCTAGGGGGTCGTTTCGTCAAACTTGACGCCATCAGGACGGCGTTCCTACAATAAGGATGAGCAAGGAGGCCGTATGCGTTCCATTGGCATGCCCGAACTTCTTGTCATCCTCGGTGTGGCCGTATTGCTTTTTGGCGGCAAGAAGATTCCCGAGGTGGCAAAGGGCTTGGGCGAAGGGATCCGCAACTTCAAAACCGCTCTCAAGAGCGAAGAAGAGAAGGTCGAAGAAAAGAAGCAGGCATAAGGCTTCGAGGAACTGCCCGCACCCTGGGCGGATCTCATCTCGGCTTCAGAAGATCCGAAAAAACGAAACCCCGCGAGCGATCGCGGGGTTTATCTTTTAGCGCGAAAACTTTTACCTATTTTTTCTTGGGCGGCACGATGGAATCCTTAGCCGCCTTTGCTACGCGGAACTTCACGACCTTCTTGGCAGGAATTTTGATTGCCTCGCCCGTCGCCGGGTTCCGGCCCATCCTCGCCTTCCGGTCTACGCGAACCAGCCGACCCAGTCCTGGCACGACGAACACACCGTTCTTTTTGACTTCAGCGATCGCCAGGCTGCCCAGATGATCCAGGAAATTTCGAGCAGTCTTGTTCGGCACTTCGCAGGATTCTGCCAGCGATCTCACTAACTGGGTCTGCGTCATTCGTTGATTGGCCATTCAACCTCCTCAAGTATGAACTCACACATCGAACACGATCCACTGGGATGCACGCTCTGCCATCCCCACAAATCGTAACAATGATACGAGAAGCGGAAAGGCGATGTAAAGAGAAAACACGCGAAAATGGCCTGTTTTTCGCTGTTTTTTACTGTGGAGGGTTCGAAATCGTGCGCGCCCGCGCTATTTTTGCGGAACCGAGGCAATAGCCGCCTGGGCAGATCCATTCTCGCCAGTAGCCAGCAACCCGAGCATGGAGCGCAGCTCCGAGTCGATCTTGCCGCGCACTTCGGGATTTTCTTTGAGGAACTGCCGCGCGCTATCGCGCCCCTGCCCGATGCGCTGGCCCTTGTAGCTGAACCACGAGCCGCTCTTCTCGATCAGATTGCGCGTGACGCCGGTGTCTAGTAGATCACCCTCGCGAGAGGTTCCCTGCCCGTAGAGGATATCGAACTCGGCCTCACGGAACGGTGATGCCACTTTGTTTTTTACTACCTTGACTCTGGTGCGGTTGCCGATGACCGTATCGCCATCCTTAATGGCGGCAATGCGGCGGATATCCAGACGAACTGACGAGTAGAACTTCAAGGCGCGGCCGCCGGTAGTGGTTTCCGGGTTGCCGAACATCACGCCGATCTTTTCCCGGATCTGGTTAATGAAAACGAGGCAGGTGTTGGTTTTAGAAACATTTGCGGTGAGCTTGCGCAAGGCCTGCGACATCAGCCGCGCGTGCAATCCCATATGGCTGTCGCCCATCTCGCCCTCGAGCTCCGCCCTGGGAACCAGCGCCGCAACGGAATCCACCACCACGACGTCGATGGCGCCGGAAGCGATCAGGGCCCCGGTTATTTCGAGCGCCTGCTCGCCGCAGTCCGGCTGAGATACGAGCAGATTATCCACGTCCACGCTCAGGTTGCGCGCGTATTGCGGATCGAGCGCGTGCTCGGCATCGATGAAGGCGGCGCTTCCACCGTTTCGCTGCGCCTCGGCGATCACCTGTAGAGCCAGCGTAGTCTTGCCCGACGATTCCGGGCCGAAGACTTCGATCACCCGTCCCCGCGGCACGCCGCCGACACCCAGCGCCGAATCAATCGAGATCGATCCGGTCGAGATCACCGACACGGGCACGACGTTGCTCGATCCGAGCCTCACGATGGAGCCCTTGCCAAACTGCTTTTCCAGCTGGACCAGCGTCTGGTCGATAATCTTGCGGCGTTCGCGTTCTTCCATACACTCGGAGTGGACGCGCGAGACGGATCGTCTCAGCCAGATTTACCGTGCCCGTGTGGCCGCGCTGGCCGGGGCCTGCCGCACGGCTTGCGGCGGCTCGGGCTTGATCGGCGGTGTTGCGCCGCCGTTGACCGCCGGCTCAGGCTTGATCAAGCCGAGGTGTTTGCGTACTTCGGTTTCCAGCTGCTGGCGGATGTCCACGTTGTCCTTGAGGAACTGCTTGGCATTCTCGCGCCCCTGGCCGATGCGCTCGCCCTTGTAGCTGAACCACGAGCCGCTCTTCTCGATCACGTTGTGCGCCACGCCAAGATCCATCAGGTCGCCTTCGCGCGAGATGCCCTCACCATAGATGATGTCGAACTCGGCCTCGCGGAAAGGCGCGGCCAGCTTGTTCTTCACCACTTTGACCTTGGTGCGGTTGCCGACGACCACTTCGCCGTCCTTGATGGCCGCGATGCGCCGGATATCGACACGCACCGAGGCGTAGAACTTCAACGCCCGGCCGCCGGTAGTAGTTTCTGGGTTGCCGAACATCACGCCGATCTTTTCGCGGATCTGGTTGATGAAGATGAGGCAGGTCTTGGATTTCGACACCACGCCCGTGAGCTTGCGCAGCGCCTGTGACATCAGCCGCGCATGGACGCCCATATGGCTGTCGCCCATCTCGCCGTCGAGTTCCGCCTTGGGTACAAGCGCCGCCACCGAATCGACCACCAGGACGTCGATCGAGCCGGAGCCGATCAGCGCGCCGGTAATTTCGAGCGCCTGCTCGCCGTAATCGGGCTGCGAGACGAGAAGATTGTCCACGTCCACACCGAGCTTGCGCGCATAGATCGGGTCGAGCGCGTGCTCCACGTCGATGAACGCCGCCATGCCCCCGGCCTTTTGCGCCTGCGCAACCACTTGCAGCGCGATCGTCGTTTTGCCCGAGGATTCCGGACCGTAGATCTCGCAAACTCGCCCGCGCGGGAAGCCGCCGATGCCCAGTGCCGCGTCGAGCGCGATGGAACCGGTAGAAATTACCGAGACCGGAACGATGGCCTCTTTCGAACCCAGGCGCAGGATGGAACCCTTGCCAAACTGTTTCTCGATCTGGCCCACGGCCAGCTCCAGGGCGCGCGCTCGTTCTTTATCTTCCATAATGGAGTACTCCTGTTCTTGGGAGGGGGCGGTAAAGGAAATTATACCAAGCGCAACGCGTTGTACTGAAGCTCAAATCTGGTGGATCCGTGTGAGTCCGGGCCAGCGGTCGAAGTCGCGATCGAAGCTCATGATGCGCTGGATGCCGTGCCGCTCCATGATGGCAATGTGAAGGGCGTCGCGGGCTGACAACTGGCTCGGATGCTGCAGGATTTCACCAGCGCGCAGCACGTCGCGTTTTTCAACGGCGAGCACGTCGTCGACGATCTCCAGGACTGCTTGCAAGGCCGGCTGGATGGACTGGCGGCGTTCGAGCGAAGCGTAACGATGCAGGATTTCCTGCAGCACCTCGGCATCGGTCACTAGACGCTCTTTTGACGCCGTCACTCGCTCGAGTAGGATCTGGGCCTCGGGCTTGCGCGGATGTGGCGCGCCGGCGAGGTACATCGGGATATTCGAATCGATGAAGATCACTCGAGATAGCCGCGCTCGATCTCAGCCAGCATCTGCTCGATGTCGGCGGTTGGGAAAGAATACGTGGCTGCCTTCCGGATCGCCTTCAGCTTCCGCTCGGGATCGCCCGAGGCCTGTCGTGACCGTGCCTCGCGCAGCACCCTTCGCGCCCATTCCCCCACGGTGATCTGTTCGCGCCGGGCCATGCGCTGGATCTCGGCCATTTCAGCATCCGGCAACAATACTTGCAGACGCTTACTCATAGTGTGAGTATATCATGCTCTGCTTGTGAGTAGACCTGTTGTTCATATGTCACGAAGTGTCATAAGCTGAGAAGTTCCCATGCCTGATCCCGATATTCTCGTCTCCGCCAGTGAACTCACACCCTTCTGCGCGCGGCTGCTCGATGCCGTTGGCGTGCTGCCGGCGAAATCACAACTTGTGGCCGAATCACTGGTTGCGGCCAGCCTCCGCGGCGTGGATTCCCACGGCGTGCAACTGCTTCCTTATTACATCGAGCAGCTCGAGTGGGGCGATATGGACGGCCAAACCGATGGCCGGGTGATTTCCGAAAGCGGCGCCTGCCTGCTTTACGACGGGCAGAACGGCATCGGCCAGGTGATCTCCGAGATTTGCTGCGGGCACGCGGTGCGGATGGCGGCAGCGAGCGGCATTGCCATGGTGGTGGCGCGCGAATCCAACCACTTCGGCGCGACCGCGTTCTGGGCGCAGAAAATGGCGGCCGCGGGGCAGATAGGCGTCGTGATGTGCAATGCGTCGCCGCTGGTTCCCCCGTGGCAGGGCAAGGAACCCCGCGTGGGAACCAACCCAATTTGCATGTCCGTGCCGGGTGGCGAAGAACGGCCGTGGCTGCTGGACATGGCCACCACAACCGTCGCGGCGGGCAAAATTTTCAAGGCAATGATCAATGGCCAGACGCAGATCCCCGCCGGCTGGGCCATGGATTCCGACGGCGTGCCGACCACCGATACCGAAACCGCACTCAAAGGGCTGGTGATGCCGCTTGGCGGCTACAAAGGAAGCGGCCTCGCCATGATGGCCGAGATCCTGTGCGCCGTGCTGGGCGGCGGGGCGATGGCAACGGAACTGGGCGGCATCCGGTTCCGCGGCAAGGCGGTGCGGGTCAGCCAGATGTTCATCGCCATCGATATCGCGCGGTTTCTTCCGCTCGACGAATTTCGCGCGCGGGTGGACCGGCTGGTGCGGCTCATGAAATCGACGCCGCCCGCCAAGGGCTATAGCGAAGTGCTGGTCGCGGGCGATCCCGAGTGGCGGATGGAAGAAGAACGCCGGAAAAACGGCATTCCGGTGGGGCCGGGGACGTGGAAGGCGCTGTGCGAGGCCGGAGACAGGCTGGGGGTTGTGGCGCCATCAGCTACAACGCGATTGAATCCCTGAAAATGTCCACACGGTACGTGGTCAGAGTGGCGAAGAGATCGCTCCTGTTTGTGGCGCTTGCAATGAGTGCGGGCGCCCAGCCGTCAGCGGTCGATTGGAAGAGGATGATCCCGGAAATCCGAGCGCTTCTCCAAAAAGAATTTCCCGATCAAAGAATTGAAGCGCACTATGCGATTACCATAGTCGCGACTGGCGACATCACGGGCGACAGTGTTCCGGAAGCGCTGGTCACTCTAGGTGACGGAGGAGCGTATACGGACGAGGTCACGCTAGTGAGAATGGAGGGCCACAATCCGGTAGCGGCGTCTTCAGGCAAAAAGACAGCAAGGTTTCCTCCATGATATTCGCCCAAGGCTCTTCCGTTCGTCACGGCGAGACCGTAGAAATGAAACCCGAGCGGCAGGCCGTCTATGCCGGCCATTGGAGCACCGATGATGCCGGAAAAGTCAACGGTTGTTATGTTGAGGCATATCGATGGGACGCCAAAACCAGGACCTTCGACTTCAATGAAAAGCTGAGCGGTGAGATCGGGCGCGAGTTCTGCCGGAAGGTTGCATCCAATCTTGAACACGTCCGCTAGGCAGCTCAGCGAACTACTGCGTCGCTTAAGAGAAAATAATTCCCCTCACTGCGCGGCAGCCCAAGCCAGCCCGTCGGTTCCCTTCCCGGCATCGATAAGAGTGTCCACTTTCCAGGTTGCGGTGTCGATGGCGGCAATTTTGTGGCTGACATCGCAGGAAACATACGCCATCTTGCCGTCGGGGCGCACCAGCACTTCCTGGGGCGCGCTGGGGACGTCGATCTCGTGCGCGACCTTCATAGTTCGCAGATCCACTACGGCGACTTTGTTGGCTGGAGACGGCCACCACCAGCCAGCGGCCGTCCCGCGTCGGCGCCGTTCCATAACCCGGGGCGGGCAGCGGGACCCACGTTTTGACTTTGTTGGTGGCGGTGTCGATCACGGCAAGCTGCGGCTTGGTCTGATCGGCGGTGAAGGCCAGGCGGTCGTCGATTGAGAGCGAAATGCGCTGGGTCTGCCCGGAAACGGGAATCACGGCGATGGTTTTGCGGGAGTCCAGGTTCAGCACGGAGACGGTCCCCGGCCCGACGTTAGCCGTGTACCCGCGCCGCCCGTCGTGCGTGATGGCCAGCATGTGCGACTCCGTTTGCCCGGTCGGCACAGCGCCTACGATCTTGAGCGTATGAGGATCGATGATGCTCACCGAATTATCGAGTTCGGTCGTGACGTAAAGCAGGCCGTTCCTCGGACCGAATTTCGGGCAGTGCGGGCGCACGGCGTGCCCAAAATCGATGCCGCCGATCACCTTTCGCGCGGCGATATCGATCACGTCGATTTTCTGTCCGTCGGTGCCCGGCTTGCCGACTCCCGAATTTCCATAAATCGGGACATAGGCAAAACGGCCGTCAGGCGAGGTGATGACCTCGTGTCCTGTAACGCCGTCCTCGGCGACCGTGGCCACTTTCCGGTTCGACTTGGGATCGACAATGCTCAGACTCTTGTCGCCTTTATTGGCCACGACCAGCAGCCCCGGCGCGGTGGCGCCGCTGCTTCTGAATGAGATGGCCATGGCGAGCAACAACAGGAAAACGGGCCATGCACGCGACGAGAATCTGGCAATTGTCATGTCCTCTGGAATACCTCCGGCGATCAAGGTAACACAGACGGCGGCGGGGTAGAAAGGTGGGTTGGCGTATCGGCGTTGATCTGTTATGGACGGATACCTCCTGGGCTAGAATGAATCGATGCCCGAAGAGCCTGCGCAGCCCGCTGCAAGCTTTGAATCCTCGCTCGATGAGCTGGAGAAAGTGGTCAAGGAGCTGGAAGGCGGCGATCTGCCGCTCGAGCGCTCGCTCGAGCTGTTCGAAAAAGGCATGGCGCTGAGCGAGACGTGCCGCAAGCAGCTCGAGAACGCCGAAACGCGCGTCGAAATGCTCATCCGCAAAGACGGTAAGCTGCAACCCGAGCCGTTCCGTCCCGACAAGGCATGAGCTTTCGCGAGTACCTGGCCCGGCAGCAGGAGCTGGTCGACCGCGAGCTGGAGCGGCTGGTCCCTTCTGAAAACACTCCGCCCGAAACCATCCACCGCGCCATGCGCTACAGCTTGTTCGCAGGGGGCAAGCGTGTGCGGCCCATTCTTTGCCTGGAAGGGGCCCGCGCGATTTGCGATTCGCCGCGCGGCATCGAGACCGCGGCCTGCGCGCTCGAGTTCGTCCACACTTATTCGCTGATCCACGACGATCTGCCGGCCCTTGACAACGACGATTACCGGCGGGGCAAACCGACCTCGCATAAAGTCTTCGGCGAGGCCATGGCGATCCTGGCGGGCGACGCGCTGCTGACGCTGGCGTTCGAAACGCTCGCGGCCATGGACTCCGTGAGTGACGATCGCAAAACGCGCGTGATCGCAGAACTGGCGACTGCGGCAGGTACGGTGGGAGGGATGATCGGCGGCCAGGTGGCGGATCTCGAAGGCGAGGGCAAGCCGCCCAGCGCGCCGCTGCTAGAATCCATCCACCGCGCCAAGACCGGTGCGCTGCTCCGGGCCAGCGTGCGGATGGGAGGGATCTATGCAGGCGCGGACCAGCGACAACTCGATGCCCTGTCCCGCTACGGCGAGCACGTGGGCCTGGCGTTTCAGATCGTGGATGACATTCTGGACGTCGAGCAATCGAGCGAATCGCTCGGCAAGACGGCGGGCAAAGACGCGCAGCAGCACAAGATCACGTTTCCCGCGGTCTACGGACTCGAGGAATCGCGGCGCATGGCCGAGCGGGAGCGCGTAAGCGCCCACAGTGCGCTGGCGCTATTTGGCGAGCGCGCCACGCGGCTCCGCGAGCTCGCGGACCTCATCGTGCAGCGCACGTCATGAAGCAGCGGCTCGATCACCTGCTGGTCGAGCGCGGCCTGGCCGAATCCCGCGAAAAGGCGCAGGCCATCATCATGGCGGGCGAGGTGTTCGTCGACGGGCAGAAAGCCCTGAAGCCCGGCCACTCCATCGACGCGTCCAGCCGCATCGAAGTCACAGGCAAAGCGCCGTATGTGAGCCGTGGCGGCGTGAAGCTGGCGGCGGCGCTCGAGAGCTTCGGCATTGAATTGAAGGGTGCCGTCTGCATGGACGTCGGCTCGTCCACCGGTGGATTCACCGATTGCCTGTTGCAGCACGGAGCGGCGCGCGTCCACGCGGTCGACGTAGGCGCCGGGCAGCTTGACTGGAAGCTGCGCAACGATCCGCGCGTGGTGGTTCGCGAGGGGATTAACGCCAGGAACTTGCGATTCGAAGATATCGGCGAGCAGATCGACCTCGCCACTCTCGATGTCAGCTTCATCTCGGCAACTCTGGTTTTGCCGGCGATGGTCCCCCTTTTGCGCCCCAAGGGCCACATGGTTATACTCGTCAAGCCACAGTTTGAAGTGGGGAGGGCACAGGTGGGCAAGGGCGGTATCGTGCGCCGGCCCGAACTGCACGAGGTGGCGTGCCTGCGAGTCGCGGAAGCTGTGAAGAGCCTGGGGTTCGAGACGAGCATCATCGAGAGTCCTATCCTGGGCGCGGAAGGAAACAAGGAATTCTTGCTTTATGCCCGACATTAAGGCAGTCGGCATCATTTCGAAACCGGACGTGGAAGCCGCGGCCGGGCTGGTTCCTAAGCTGATCGCTTGGCTCACCCAGCGTGGCCTCACGGTCCGCTACGACGAGGAGACAGCGGCCTACGCCGGCACACGAGAGGGCCTGCCGCGCACCGAGGTTGCCGCGGACGCCGACCTGGTGATCGTGCTCGGCGGCGACGGAACACTCCTTTCGGCGGCGCGCGCCATCGACGGGCGCGAAGTTCCCCTGTTCCCCGTGAATCTCGGCGGCCTGGGCTTTCTCACAGCCATCACCGTGGACGAGCTCTATCCCGAGCTGGAGCGCGCCCTCCGCGGGGAGCATCGCGTGGGGAAGCGGAAGCTGCTGCATTGCGAGCTCATCCGGTCGGAGAGGGTCGTGGGCCAATACGAAGCGCTCAACGACGTGGTGATCACCAAATCGGCGATCGCGCGCATCGTCGATCTTGACGCGCACGTGGACCACATGTTCGTTTGCCGTTACAAAGCCGACGGCCTGATTGTGGCGACGCCCACGGGCTCGACGGCCTATTCGCTTTCCGCCGGCGGCCCCATCATCTTTCCCTCGGTGGCCGCCATCTGCATGACGCCGATCTGCCCGCACATGCTCACGAATCGCCCGGTGATCGTGCCCGACACCAGCGTGATCCGGATCATCTGCCAGGCGGAGGACGATTCAGCATTTCTGACCATCGACGGGCAGATCGGCGAGCCGCTCAAGAAAGGCGACCAGATCGCTTGCCGCAGCTCTCAGCACACGCTCATGCTGGTCCGGCCGCCCCGCATGCTGTTCTTCGACGTCCTGCGCCAGAAGCTCAAAT